>ERZ761602.956-NODE-956-length-56663-cov-212.234207_pt1 | contig 56663 bp, 44 predicted proteins | sample MGYA00512165_ERZ761602 | MGnify/ENA primary metagenome ERZ761602 (study PRJEB28899, sample SAMN02445085) | bioreactor sludge metagenome | biome: EBPR sludge; isolation source: Thorneside wastewater treatment plant | place: Australia: Brisbane, Thorneside... | reverse complement strand
CGTTTTTTATAGTGGCATATAACGGTTCTCAGCTATACGCAGGCAGGGATTTTTACCACTGAACTTCCTACGAAGAACTGAACTTCAAATTTACACAAAACTGTCATACGAAGCACGAAACCCCTGCTTGCGTATAGGTGATGTTATGCCTTCGTTGTTCTTTTTCTGTTATGGTTTTGGTGCGTTGGCTTGGTGGCTCTTTTGCTTTTTTTTGTTTGGCTTTGGGCGGTTGCAAAAAAGGAAATGTGCCACCAAAAGCGGTGGCACATTATCAAATTATATGTCCTGTGGGAAAGGGTCGGCAAATTTTACTTTCTTGTCAAATAGATGTTGTTCGCTATCTTTAAGCAAACATTTTTCAAGGTCAGCTATCATTTTGTCTTTTTCAATATCCTGCCCGATAAATACTAGTTCGTTCATTCTGTCGCCCCATTGTTTGTGCCATTTGCTTTCAATATATTCTCGGTTGTCAACGAATGATTGGTATTTAATTCGTTCATTAAAAGGCATACTAATCCACCAAACGCCTGCTTTTTCAAGTCTTGATGAACCACCTGCTTGACTAAAATTGATTGCGTCATTGGGTCTTGATGCTAACCAAAAAAGTCCTTTGGCTCTGATTACTCCACTTGGATAATCTTCATTTAGGTATTTCCAAAATCGTTCGGGGTGAAATGGTTTTTGATTGCGAAATACAAAGGACGAAATACCATATTCTTCTGTTTCGGGTGTGTGAACTCCACCTTCCAATTCTTTTTGCCAACCTGCCGAAGTTTGCGCTTCTTCAAAGTCAAATAGCTTCGTATTTAAAATTTCTTTGGGGTCAACTTTGCTAAAATCTGATGTAATAATTTTAGCACTTGGATTTAGTTTTTGAATAGATGCCTTTAAGAGTCCAACCGTTTTTGCATCTACCAAATCTATTTTATTTAAAATAATCACATTGGCAAATTCTATCTGGTCGGTGAGCAAATTCACAATAGTTCTGTAATCGCCTTCCATATCGGTTAATTTTCGGTCAACCAACAATTCGTTTGTGCCAAAATCATTGAAAAAATTAAAACAGTCAACTACCGTAACCATTGTGTCAATATAGCTGAATTTTGAAAGGTCAATGCCTTTTTCTTCGTCCACAAAACTGAATGTTTGAGCAACGGGAACGGGTTCACTAATGCCTGTGCTTTCAATGAGTAAATAGTCAAACCTTCCTTCATTGGCAAGTTTTTCAACTTCTATCATTAGGTCTTCCCGAAGTGTGCAACAAATACAACCGTTGCTCATTTCTACTAATTTTTCTTCGGTTCGTGAAAGTACGTTTTGCTCATTCACAAGTCTTGCGTCCACATTTACTTCACTCATATCGTTCACAATTACGGCAACTTTTAAGCCTTCTTTGTTATGCAAAATGTGGTTGAGCAAAGTTGTTTTTCCTGCTCCCAAAAAACCGCTTAATACGGTTACTGGTAATTTTTTTGTTGCTGTTGTCATTTGAAATTTACTATGTTGATGATTTGAATTTTGTCTGAACGAGAGATAAGCCCTGGATTTATTCCTTGCTCACCTTCGGGAATTTCTTTGTCGAGTTGGGTGTAATAATCAACCCAAGCCGGGAAAAACGCTTTTGTTTTTGGGTCTTTAAAAGTCATTGGTTCTAAATCAAAAAAGGCTTGTTTATTATTAGCTTCTTTGAATGCTTGAAAAAGCAACTCACTACAATACCACTTTCCATTATCTAATAGAAATTCGTCATCATAAGGTTTGCCTACTTGTTGTTTAGCAAAGTTTACTGCATTATTAATTAAAGGTTCAAACTGGTGCTTTACTCGTGCAATGGTTATGTTTTTAATGTTTGGTGTATCGCCACTTCTTGCAAAAAAATTACTTAAAGAATTAATTTGCACCTTATCGCCAATAGCTTCAACTACTTTGAGTGTGTCTTTCATGTTTACAACGATTGCACAATGAGAAAAATCTTTTCCGTTTACACCTTCTGTAACCGCTTTTATGGCGTTGCACAAGTCGCCACAATTTAAGTCTTGAAAAAGCAAATCTCCTTCTTGTAAATCGTTTTCGTGGTGTGAATGATTACAACTGCACCCAAGAGTACAGATGTAGCTAAACATTATTATTTTTAAAATTGGACTATTCATTCTCATTCTTACAAGATTTACAATGTTTGATGTTTAGAATGTGCCCAATGATTATAAGGACTGAAAACAAATAACTTGTGTAATGAAGCCATTCATACTCTTCGTGAAACAAGGTTGAAAAGAGAAAGCCCCAAAAGGAAACCCAAAGTAATAAGGCGATTTTAGTAGTAGTTATTTTTTCTGTTGCTTTAAAAATAGATACAAACGACAGGATTAAAAACAAATAAGTGAAAGCAGGTTCGGTGAAAAGTTTTAAGCCAAATGCAATGAGTAAAGGTGTGGCAATGCAATGCACTAAGCAAATACTTGAACTTGCAATACCAATAAAGTCAGCTATATTGTATTTTTTAGAGTTAATCATTGTAAACAATTTGATACCAATTGATGATGTTTTGCAAATGTTGTTCTCCGTAAAGCTTAACAAATCTTTGAGTTTCCTGATTTTTTCTGTCTCGGTAAACAGTTAAACGCTGTTGAGCAAAATCCTTTGTCAAATTAATTTTGCAGTCGTTTATAATGCAGTTTTTCCATTGTTCAAATGTTTGTGGTGTCATTCCAATCAAAATTTAAAAATTCATTGGTATCAATTCTTAATAGAAGTCTGGTTTCTCCACTTTCTTCAATGGTAGGGCTTCTATGAACACATGCTTTGGTGCTATCCATAGGATATATAGCTCCTTTGATAATGGCTATATCACCTGTTGCTACTTGTTGAATAAGTGATTCGTCATTTACAATACATTCGTTATCACCGCAGGTGTCTAAAGCTTTTCTGTTAACTATTTCTTCTGGCAGCCATAATGTGCCTTGACCGTAATAGGTACACAACAAACGTAAATCGTTTACGTCTGTATGAAAACGTCTGCACATATTGGTATTTACGGTCGCTAACAATAATCGAAATGATTTGGCTTTTGATACGCTTTGAAACAGTTTCAGCATCCTTATTATGTCATCATACAATTGATTTCCATTGGACATTAGAGAATCAAAATCTTTTTTTATAGCAATTTCGATTTCCTGAACAGTGCCGCTGTGGCGAAACTCAATTTCAGATTTAATGAATTCATTCAACTCATCCTTTAGATGATAAACATCTCTTTCATAGATGGCAATGTTCTTGTTTTCTAAGTGAATGCCTTGCAAGACATCGGATGTTGTTCCTTTAATTTCGTTTGAAAAAGAATAGGTAATAGTTTCCATTTTATTTGAAATTTTCAATGTATTGCAAATATTTTCCTTTGTTTATAGTTTCTTTGTTCCAACAGTCAAACAATAGAATGTCTATCTTTTTATCGATCATAGCTTGAATATGAACTCTAAACTCCTTGTAAGCGTAATAATCGTTATCGGCTAGACTATTTATTTTATTTTGGAAAAAACTAACAGGATTAATCCAGAAGCTATTTCGAATAAATCGGTTTTTTTCTTCGTTATTGTTTTCAATGGTTAGAGCTGTCTTTTTCATAAGGTCATTTACCAAAGCACTGGATGAATTCCCAAGAATTTCTTCATCTATCAGGGTATCTTTACCATGTTTTGTTTCTTTGAGCTTCGGGTACAGCACTAATAATCTGTTGCGAATGGTGTCGTCTGGTAACTCCCATAGTTTTTTGGATTCTTCACGGTTAGCATCAATATAATTCGTCATATAGCTTGAAGGATATTTTAATGAAGCTATTTGATGAAAAGTGCCGGGCAACACAATACAGAAGAGCAGCCATACCGCTACCATTTTCAAGGCTTGGTTGGCACTTCCTTTTCCCGAAAGGTTGATGAAATAAAATACAGAAAACCAGAGAAGCGTGTAAAGTGTAAAATACAAAAACAGTTTTATGAATGTGCTAAACTCGTTTTGAAATGCACCTGTCAGGATGGCATATGGAAGCATCAATACAAGTATTACCATAACGAGAACAAGAAAGTAAAACGCAAACCGTGCAAGCAACCATTTCTTTTGCGACATAGAATTTACTTGTATCAATCGGTCAAAACCTAAATCTTTTTCTAATCCGCCAATGTTGAACAGCAAAACGATAACCAAAACAGGAAGCAGATAGAGTATAACAAAACTGAAATCCAATGTACCTGTGGTCAGGCGTTCGGGGTTTGCTATTTCTTCGGCAAGATCGCTGTCAAACGTGGTGCTCCAATTCGTTACTTGCTTATAATATCCAAATTGTTCTGCTTGCCCGATTGTAAATGGCATTAACGGAGATGGTGCGTGAAATGCCGATGAAGGAGCGTTCCAAATAGCCCAAAATGGAGTTGTAATATCTATCCAGGGACGATCTTCAGGTCCTTTTTTCCCTTCGTTAAACCAGCTTTCTATTTTCTTTACACTTTCAGCATTCTTTGTTTTGATGGCTGCTATTTCTGCATTGTGTTTTTTAAATAAGTCATAGCCGTTTTGCAAACCGTAAACAGCCACCCCGATAAACAGAACAAGCGAAACGGTTTTAAATGGGCTTCGGAAAAAATGCCTGAACTCGCTTTGTATTACTGGCAATAAATTTTTCATACCAATTTTATTTTACTTGCTGAAAGCGCTACTATTACAGTTGCCAATACCACCCAAAAAGCAAGGCATAGTATATCTATCAGGTTTTGATTTAATGCTGTTGCAAAGACCGGACTTTTGTATTCAAAATCTTTGATAGATTTGAAAAATGCGTTGTCTGCTTCCCAGCTCCAATCACCTGTTTTTGAGCCACCGTAAGCATGTTTGTCGTTCAGTGATTTAATGAGAACTCTGCGATATTGTTCGGCTTGTTGTAAAAAATCAAGATGATGCAGCATGTCGCTACCGCTAAAGCCCATACTGGTACTTTGCAATGAAACAAAGGGATTAAAGATGCCTGATAGCTGATACATGTTTTTTTGTTTACGAAGGATATCGTAATTTTTACCGAAATGTTTATCCCACACCTGATTTCCGTATTCTTCATCTGCCTGCATAACGATACCGTCAAAATTGATCGGTAAATTTTCAACGCTGTCCACCTTATATTCTGCTAACACTTTTTGTTTTAATTCTTCTTCTCTTTTATCGGATGGATTATGCCCATCTATTCCTTTGGAACGGTCTTCCTTCATGGCCGTTTTAAACTCCTGACGGCTTGGTAAAGGATATAGTTTGTCGGTAGTGTTACCCCAAATTTTGGGTAGGAAAATTGTCCAGATTATCCAAACGGCAAGCATTGATGAAAGGGCAGCCGTGTTGTTTTTTAACCGTGCGGAAAAATAAACGGCAAGTGTGACAACGGTGTAATAATAAGCTCCATAAGCGAGCAATAAAAAGAAGGTTCTTTCAATGTTTCCTGCACCTGTGTTTTTTAGATTGATTAGGGTTTGAACGGCAACCGTAATTACCAATAGAAACAAGCCGTAAAACCATACGCTTAATGCTTTTGCCAAAATAAGCTTTGGCAGCGATGCACCCTGAAATACCAACAGCTTTAACCGTCCTGTTTCTTTCTCGCTGCTAACCGATGCAAACGCTATAAAAATGAGCAACAAAGGAATAACATATTGTAAGAGCAAAGACGGTTTCAGTTTCCCGAATTTTGAAACAGATAAGGATTGTGATGCTTCTGAATACACTATTTCGTTTTGAACGTGTCCTTCCAACCGCAGTACATTACCTGTAATGGCATTTACTCCTTCGTCAATGCTGCTTAATGGCGTAATAGGTTTAAAGGCATAAGAGCCGTAATGTGCTGCTCCGTGAGGGTTCATTGCATCAATGTTTTCCCACTGTTCACGAACGTGCTTTTGCGCTGCTTGCTGCTGTTCCTGTTGATTGTTATTCTGAATTACACCCAACCAAGTAACTAGCGTTAATCCTGCTATAAAAAACAAAGTCAGGTAAGCTAATACCCGAACACGCAGCAATATTTTCCATTCATTAAGAATAATCTGTATCATATAATGAGTGCTTTTTAGTCCTGCATATAGTTCAGGTAAATTTTTTCTAACTCGTTTGCTGTTACTTCTGATGTTTGCATTTCTTTAATCAACACTCCGTGTTTGAGAATGCCAATGCGGTTGCAGGTTTCACGAACTCTGAAAATATCGTGCGAAGCCATTAAAATGGCGGCTCCTTCGTCTGCTAATTTTTTCAGCAAAACAGAAAGTTCATTGCTTGCCAAAGGGTCTAATCCGCTTGCAGGTTCGTCCAACAGATACACCTTTGCTTTTTTGGCATAAGCAATGGCAATACCTACTTTTTGCCGCATACCTTTCGAGTAGGTTTCTGTCCGCTTTTTGTGGGCTTCCGCTTGTAATCCACAAGCAGTCAGAAAATCGGCAAGCTCACTTTTACTATAGTTTTTTCCTGCCAGTTTGCAGAAATAGTCTAAGTTTTCTATACCTGTTAGGTAGGGATAAAGATTAACGTTTTCGGGAATGTAGCCTATCTGTTTTCGTGATTCGTCAGCATTGGTACTTGTGTCAATGCCGTTTACCAATGTCTTGCCTTCATCGGGTTTCAGAAAACCAAGCAACATATTCAGCGTGGTTGATTTCCCTGCACCGTTTGAACCGAGCAGCCCATATATTTCGCCTTCTGCTACCGCTAAGGAAAGCTGATTAACTGCCTGAAAGCCTTTAAAAGTCTTGCTTGTGTTTTGTATTGCTATCATAATTTTCCAGTTTATTTTGCAATTAATGCAACAATGTTGCAAAAGTAATGATTATCTTTGTAAACGCAACAATGTTGCATTAAAATTTTGAAAAAAAGATGAAACAAGCACGAAATACAGTCGCTAAAACAGAGATTTTGGATTTGATTAGTCAGTCGGAAGTAGCTTTGTCGCACTCTGAAATATAATCGTCATTGGACGGTCTTTGCGATAGAGTTACGATTTATCGTGTTTTGGAGAGGTTGGTGGAAGAAGATTTAGTCCACAAAGTTGTCAATACTGACGGTGGTGTAAAATATGCAAGTTGTCATAGTTGTGAAACAAAGCACAATCACAATCACATACATTTTAGTTGTCAATAGTGTAAGTCGGTAACTTGTCTGGAAAATGTTGAGCCGTCCTATAAGTTGCCTAAAAATTACAAGGTCAGCGAAATGAATTTTACTTTGTCAGGACTTTGTCCGCAATGTTTGTAGTGTTACTGTGCGGTTGGGCAAAATTAAATGTGCTGCATTTTGGGTCGGCTTGCGTGTTGGCAATGCATCTCTTTTAATTTTGAGAAGGGTTGGCTTTTTGTCGTCCGATGTCAGCACTAATGTTGATGGTTGAACGGTCGCTCTACAATGAGGCATAACGGTTTCGGGCTTGGCGAAGGTGGCGATTTTCACCACAAATGTTGATGCGGAGAACCAAACTTTGATTAACCACAAATGTGTCTGCGGAGCACTGAACCGCCACTTTTGCCAAACCCGTGTTAGTGGCTGGCATTCTATGTCCAAATGTAAGTTTCATTTTCTTCAATTGCGTTAACTAATTCTTGTCTATGTGTCCATAACATTGCATGACCTGATTTTGAGATAATTTTTAGTCGTGAGTTTTTTAATAACCTTTTTAGTTCTTCTGCGTGATGTTTTGGAACAGCATTATCAATTTCACCACGTACAACTAAAACATTGCAATTAATCTTGTCTAACCATTTAGAACTGTCAAAATTTCTCAACTCACTTACAAAAGTCAAAATAGATTTTTTACCACATTTTTGAAACATGTTTTCAAACATTTTCAAGTCATTTAAATTTGTCACTCCTTCATTTTTCAATTGATTTGCCATGAGTCGAGCTAATACTCTTTTGGGTATTAGCTTAATCATTAAAGTCATTATATAGGATTCTATCTTCTCCTTAATTGTCCTTGTATTATTCGAAAACGTGTTCACAAGGATAAGTCCATTTACAATGTCTGGTCGAAGCTTTGCAATTTCTTGAGCAACTGTCCCGCCTTGCGAGTAACCAAGAATTACGACTTTGTTCTTGGAAAATTTATTCAAGACCGAAATTATGTCTTTGGCTGCTTCATGAATGGTAAATTCTCCATCTAACATAGCACTTTCTCCGCAACCCCTAAGGTCAGGAATTATGATATTAAATTTACTTATAAATTTTTCTGTTATAAAGTCATTAAAAATTTCTCCGTCCGTAGCAAGTCCGTGTATAAGCAATAATGACTTGTCATTTAAGTCGCCATATGTTTTAAAACTTATCATTGTCGATGTCCTTTATGCTTGCCACTAACGTTTTCGGGCTTTGCGTTCGGGCGGGTTTCGGAGCACTAAATTATCCACCAGCACTGAACTTGAATAGAAGCACAACGCTCCAAGTTTGCAGGTCAGCCCGCCTGACGCAAAACCCGTGTTGTGTGCTGTTTTTCATTTTCTGTATGTATTGTCGCTGCATCCGTTAAGTAGTTTAAACAAAACCTCGTCCATTAAATTAATAACATCTGTTACTTTGTTGTCAATGAGTTCTTGGTCAATAGGAATTGTAACATCACCGTGAGCAACAGAATTTCTAATTCTCAATAAGTCATTAAGTTTACTTTTATATGGGTTTTCTGGAAATTTAGTTAGGTTGAATCTTTCTAATAATTTGTTTATTACTTTCCAATTAATATTTGATTCAGTTGGCAGTTTTGAATCAATTGTAATGGGATTTGTCAGGTCATTGATAAAGTTGTCAATAAAGCTGCATTTTGATGCAAAGTCATTTTTCACACCAGTAGTTAATTGAGGATATTTTGTGTCTATACTGTGACTCAGAATTTTATGATTTAGTTGAACGTGACTTAAATTAAGAGAATTTAGTTCATTTATGTAAAGGCGAAAAGCTGTTTTGACAAAACCTTCCCAAGTTGAATATGCATTTGGAATGGCAAATTTTACAGCAATTTTTCTCTCACGCATATTTAAATTTCGTTTCAATGGCAATGTTCTTAAAGTAGTTAGCTCTTTAACACGCCAATCAATCTCCGCCAATAACTCGGCTTCTAATTTGGCATAATTCATACAACTAATCTGCTTTAAAAAAGGATTTAGCTAATTCTATTCGTTTTACATTTCTATTCTTACTACTAACTTTACCACTGGATGTGCCTCTTAATGAATCGCCTGATTTTAGATTGCTAATCTTTTCACTTAAAACTACAATAGAACCATTCTCATAATAATCTAAGTTGTAAGCTACACCTAGTGTTATTACGTCAAAAATGTTACTTGAAAAAGGTCCTTTATCAGCTCTGAAAACCCTATCATCATTTAAATTTGATAATAATTGAAACACCCTATTAAAAATGTTTTCTGTTTTTTCAAAATCAAATTCATCATTTGAAACATTCTTACGCATAAAGTTTGTCATGTATTTTGAAATATTATCTGTAATATCCAAGTCGTTACTTGAATAATACAGCGATATGAATCTCAAAACCATTTCTTCTAAATACAACTTCTCAACCTGCTCTTTTGAAGGCAAGATTAAATCGTAGAGTGTTTGATTTAGTGAGAGCTTTTTTAGGAAGTCATTAAATTCGTTTGATTTACTCCTGAAAATACAATTTCTAATTTCTTGTTCTGTTGCTGTTGAGCCACCAGTATTGAGTCTATTGAATAGCTCATATTTCAAATCACTATTTTCTCCATTATATCGCAGCAACTCTACCCTACACACAGACCGTTTAATTGTTAACTGTAGTTTTAAGGGTAGGTCGTTTCGGTTTTTACCATCAAGTGATGTTATTATATCTCCTTCCGTAAATATCCAGTTGTTTTTCTCTTCATCTAATTCATTATCAGATTTTCTCAAGATACCAAAGAAGGATAGAATAGTCGAAAGTCTTTGCAAACCATCTACTAACTCCCATTTACCTTCTTCATCTTCAGCAACAAATATTGGAGGAATTGGAATGCCTAATAAAACAGATTCGATAAATCTTGTTTTTTGATAATCACTCCATCGAAATAATCTCTGAAATTCCGGTCTGATAATAATATCACCATCTTGGTAAATGTTCATAATCTCACCAAATGACATATCAAGTCTGTCTGTTACTAGATTAGTTCTAGCCTGTGAGAATTCTTGTTCAATTTTTTGTAGGTCAACTTTTTCCATATTTTTATTTTATTGTGTCTGTCTTATAAAATTGCACACAACGGTTTTCGGCTTGCCGCAGTGGGGGATTTTTAGCACTAAAGTTCAATCGAAGCACTGCACTTCGGTTAAGCACTAAACTGTCATAGAAGCACATCAGCCCCCATTGCGGCAAACCGATGTTAGCGGTAGTATTTCTGTCCTTAGTTTCCATTTTCAGTTTGATTTTCAAGTTCTGTTTCGTCAGTTGTATAGAAACTTTCTATTGTTGATTTTTTCTTTAAAAAGTCCGCAACGATTTGATTGCAACATATAAAGTCAAAAAACACGTTCATTTCCTTACCAAATTCAGTCGTTATTGTCTCCAAGTTAGGAACTTCAACAAATACCCTTTTGTTATTCTCCAAAATAACTGGTCTCTGCTGTTTTTCGTTGTGGTAGTGATTAAAAATAAACTCTGTGTCAATTTTTACGTCTCCGTCTGTCAATGTTATGTCTGGGTCGCCTTCAAAGTAATAAGTCGCCCAATGTGTAAATAAAAATTCCTTTGGGTGTTTTATGAAATTTGCCCACTTGTTTATTTTTCGCAATGTCTTGAAATTATGCTGCTGAAAGTCATTAAACAACTTTGACTTTCCGTCTTTATTTATCACTTCAAAAATTATATCTACTCTTTCGACAAACAAATACAATAGTATAAAATAGTTGAAAAAGTAATAGTCTAAGTCGTTTGTTGGTTTATAATTTTCAAACCAATTGTCGTCAAGTCTCTGAATGAGTTGATTGAAGTTTTCTCCAATGCAGTCCTGTTTGGTGTCGTCTCCTTCGGTTAATTTGTCATAAATTCTACAAGCATTTGAATGTCCAAAATATTTTACTTGGTCATCATCAATGTCAGTTGGAACTTCAAAGAAACTTTCTCTGAAAATTTTATGGCAGTCTTTATGTAGTTCTTCTAATGATTTCATTGTCTATGGTTGGTGTCGTCCATTAATATTACCGCTAACGCCCGCCGAATTACCGAAGTGCCGCCACCACAAATCTAACCTCCGCACCACACAACCACTGGCGGCATTTCCGGTAATTCGGCAGTTGTATGAAGTTTTCCTACTCCGCCGCATGTACGTAAATACGCGTATTTACGACGTGCCAAATGGCAGCCTGCTACCTTTGCCGTTGTCATTCTAAGCAAGCTTACATGCCACAACAAAGGTAGCAGGTTTCACTGACATTTGCAAGCGGGTAGGGATAAAATTTTATACAACGGTTCTGGGCTACACGCAGTGCGGGATTATTACCACCAAACTTCAATACGAAGCACAAATGTTCAGCCCACCACAAAACTGTCATACGAAGCACTGCACCCCGCATTGTCGTGTAGCCCATGTTGTGCGTTCGTGCTAATCTCTCCACGAAGATGTGCAGTTTCAAGTCGGCAGGAAAGCTCGTTTGAAATACCTTATTTCTCATTAGATTTCACCGCATTAAATTCTCCATCCTGCGTTCCGTTTGCATTTCCTGGTCGTGGAAATAAACGATAGGTGCATTTAACTGTATCGCCAATAAACTCTCCATTCACTTCAGTGTCCCATGAACCAGTTTCAACTGCTGTCACTGTTCCCTTTAAGATTATTCTCTTATCATTTACTGTTCCTGTTAAACTGCCTTGCCCATATAAACCGTCTGTCCAAGAAATTTCGGCTCTCGTTTCCCCAGATTTAGCATCAATGGTTCTAAGGTCTAAAGCAACTTGCCCTTTTTTATAGTGAAGTTTGTTTAACGATTCTCCTTTATAAACTCCAATAAAATTTTGAGTTTGCTGTCCACAGGAAAATGCAAGGAGAAAAAGAATTGGGGTCAAATATTTTTTCATTGCTATTGTTTTTGTTTTGTAAAAAATGTCTGTGCGAAATATAATTTCCCGTTGTCACTAAAATTAATGCGATATTCCTTTCCAATGTCATTGGCGGCATTTCCTGAATTGTAATCAACAGGAACTTCTTTTGAAATATACTTACCATATCCATTGTATGAACCGTTTGCCTTTTTAAACCAATCAACCGTTTCTGTTGAATGAAACTTTACATCATACAAAACGTCTTGAACTTTTGTAATCGTAATTCCCCATGTTCCTCCCTCGGCTGTCCACTCTCCATCAAAGTTAGGAACTGCTGGCAGACTTGATTCCGATGAGGTCTGATTCTCTGTTTGGCTTTCTGTTGAATTAGCATTATCGGATTTATCCGATTTTTTTAAATAATCGCAACTAAAAAGTAATACGGACATAAGAAGCAAAGCTGAAAATTTGATTTGGCTTGCAAAGGAATGATACTTCTGTCCAAAGGCATTTTTTCTGTTCGGTAGTGATTGCTTTCTCATTTTATTGTCGTCAGTGATTAGAGTGCTGACTCCGCACTTTTTATTTGTTGCCTACTCTGGTCGGTTTTCAGCTTCCCCGTTTTTTGATTGTTTGTCTCCCTTGTCAAAGCACGAAAGTTTGAAGTTCGCACTGTCGCCAAAGCATGACGCACAACGGTTCTGGGCTACACGCAGTGCGGGATTATTACCACCAAACTTCAATACGAAGCACAAATGTTCAACCTTGCACAAAACTGTCATACGAAGCACTGCACCCCGCATTGTCGTGTAGCCCATGTTAGCGGCTGCCCTGCTACCCACGAAGGTCAGCAATTCGTTTTTCAATTCCTGTTGTGTCATAACCTGCTCTGTCTTTTTTGTAGAAGTTGAGTAATTGATATAAGAAGGAGTTAAAGATAATTGTCGCTGCTAAACCGTCAAGCATTTTAAAAAACTCATCGTCATTATTAACCTTCAACCGAATTTTTCTAAAGTGCCACAACTCTAAACCAGAAAGAAAGTCGGGGTTGAAGAAACCTGAAAGCAAACGGTGTCGCAATGCAGGTTTGATAAACTTAAAATCTATTGTCAATATTCTACGAAGAACAGAAGTGTCTCTAAACTTAATTCCCTTATCAATGTTGTCAAAATACATTTCAACTCCTGTATTTATTTTTTCTTCGTTCTCAATGTCTTTGAGGTTTTCAAAGATTTCAAATGCCCAGTAAGTTTCAAACTCTTCTTTGCTCTTGAACTCTTTTACTTTACCGCTATTAATGTTGAGATTGATTTTGAATAAAAGTTTTGATGCCTCAAACAAAATGTTCGTTGCATCCTCTTTTGATTTTGAATAAATAATTTGGTCGTCAGCAAAGCGAATAAATTTCGCTCCGTAGTGGTCGCAAATTTCTTTCATTGTTAAATCGTAGTCCTGTAAATAAAAGTTGGCTAATATTCTTGAACAGTCGCCAATTTCGTCTTGTGGTATTCCAATTGTCTTGCTGCTGTAACCTTCAAGTTTTTTATTCCAATTGTGCAAGAAGTGAAATAACAGAGTTACTACATCTTGTTTTGACTTTGTAACGCAATGTCTAATTTTCCTCTCAAGGATTGAGAGATTAATTGTGTCGTAAAAATTAGCAATGTCAATGTTTGTAAAATATTTATAGTCGTCAAGGTCTTTATAAGTTTTGGCAATGTTTTGAAAACTCCGCCACTCGTCTGACCAAGAAAGGTCATTCAATGTATTGAAAGGAATGTAATCCAGTTCAATAATTTCTTGCTCCTCTTTTAGTCGTATTGGGTTGCCAAGTGTCCAACCGCCAAAAGTTCCTTCAACTCTATTAACTGCAATTTCGTTTTCAAGAAGTTTGACGCAAAGAAAATACACGCAATAGTCCTTACGAGTAAATGTCGGCACATATCGGGAGATGCCGTTATACTTGTTGAATACAATGTAGTCCCGAGGGTGTGATGGTGTGTAAGTAAAGTCCGTTACATCTTGATGTAGTTGTTCAAGAAATGCTGCCTTGTCAAGAGGTTTGTCCGTAAACGGAACTAAACTATCCGAAAGTTTCGTCCAAAACTTAGATGCAAATAATTTTAGAAAAGATGGTTTGTCAATGTTCATTTTTTGCAGTCAGTTTCAAGTTTGCACTGTCGTCATAGGGTTGCCGCTAACGGAAAAATGTTTGCGAAGGGCGGGATTTAATAGCACTTTCCTTGCCCTACGCACAAAGTTTATAGAAAGCTCCAAAGCCAAAATTACGCACATTTGCCCGCCTTTTCGCAAACATAATGTTAGCTAACGTTTGTTTTAGTTGCCCTTTCCTTTTTGAAGAGGTAAAGACCTACACACGTCAATGAACTCAGTATGAATACCAATGGTATCCAAGGCATATCTGCCCACAGCCAACAAACTTCGATTTCATTACCTCTGAATGGTAAACAGAGAACCATCAGAAACATTGCGATGTACAACAAATTGTTTTTCATACTATTTGAATTTTAAGTGAAAACTGATGCAAATAAACCCGTTGAAATCAATTAGAGCAAATAATTTGGGGTTGAAAAAGGGTTGATTTTATGAATTAGCATTGATTATCAGGGTTTTAAATTATACTTCAATTCACTCCTGCTTTTGATGTTCAGTTTTTTATAAATTTGATTAATGTGTGATTTTAGCGTACTTTGTTCTATAAAAAGCTCAGCCATTATTTCTTTGTTTGTCTTCCCTGAAATAATTAAGTCATATACCTCTTTTTGCCTCTCCGACAATTCATCAAGTAGAACTTCGGTTTCCTCGTTTTTAGTCTTGGCTTGCTCCTTAATTTGGTTTAATAAGCTTGAAACTCTTCTACTATTGATTTGAAAATAGATTGCAACTAAGAATAAACTAACTACTACCATTAAAAAGATAAGGGCTGGATAATTGTGCAACACTAAACTAATCTTTCCATCACTTCCTCTAATTGAAATAGCAATAGATGATAACACAAGGGCAGTTCCAAGAAGATACTTATGATATTTATATAGCATACTTTTCTTTCATTAAAATGTTAGCTAACGTCCGCCGAATTACCGAAGTGCCGCCACCACCAATCTAACCTCCGCACCACACAACTACCGGCGGCATTTCCGGTAATTCGGCAGTTGTATGAAGTTTTCCTACTCCGCCGCATGTACGTAAATACGCGTATTTACGACGTGCCAAATGGCAGCCTGCTACCTTTGCCGTTGTCATTCTAAGCAAGCTTACATGCCACAACAAAGGTAGCAGGTTTCACTGACATTTGCAAGCGGGTAGGGATAAAATTTTATACAACGGAAAAGCATTTGTGCAGGGCGGGCTTAGTAGCACTACCGTTTCCACACGCACAAAAGCCAATAGAAAGCACAAAAGTTCAATTTAGCAAGTCTGCCCGCCTTGCCACAAATGCTATGTTGTGCGTATTTTTTTATGTTTCTTATACATCTTTAAAGGCACGAAATACAGATTATGTTTTGCCCTTGAACAAGCAACGTAAAACTTATTTTTTGTCTGAGGGTTTAATTTTGTCAATTCGTTTGCCTTATATAATTTCAATGTTTCGTCATTAATTACAACGCAAACATTTTCAAATTCAAGTCCCTTACAACTTCCCCAATTATCTGAAAAACACTCGTATTTGTAATGCTCTTGTAAGAAGAGTTTGACGGTATTATCGTCTTTAAATATGCTTTCTGCTTCATTCTCGTCTGTAACTAATTTGTATTCTGTTTCTCTATTATTCTGTGAATGTATCTCAATACCGATTTTTTCCCTTATGAAATCGCAAGTTGTTTTACTGCACCTACGGCTTTCAAAAAGAGTAGATTTATCAATATTAAAACCAATGTTTTCAAAGTTTTTTAAATATTTATCAAAGTCATTATGCAAAGTGGAATTTATATTTCCATCTCTGCTGGTATCAAAAGTATGCTGGAAAAAGTCGCCAACGAACAACATATTTACATTACTTGATGAAATTTCTTTTAACAAATTAAAATCGTGTCCGCCAAAATCTTGTATTTCATCAATGAAAATAAAATCGTAATATTTTTCTAATCGTTGATTAACGCTTGTAATTATGCTTTTTTCAATTATTAACTTTGCAATACGGTTGTGAAACAACCACTTTTCTTTGAGTAGGTAAAACTCATTATCAGTTCGTTTTAACTTTTTTGTATAATCAGGTGGTGTTTTCCAATAAATACCTTTACTACTCAAATCATTTGCAAGAAATGGTTTGAAGCAAAAAGAATAAAGAAATGTAAAGTAGGACTTGACTTTGATATTATTAGGAATATATCCAAACTTATGGATTATTGCTTTCCTTAAATTTTCGGTGTTGTTTATTGTATAGGTTATCAATAGACACCTTTTTGTTTCATCAAGTTGCTCAACAATATGGTAAGTTTTTCCCGAACCTGCAACTGCTAAAATTATTCTTTTATCCATTGGAAAGCATCAGATATGTATTGTGGTGGAACAATTTGAGAGCCTTTTTTATCTAAAAGTAGATATGCTACTTCGGCTTTATTACCTATCATAAACTCTTGTACAGTTAGGGTTCGTCTGCCTACTCCAAAAAGTTCATTACAAATTGTTGTGTTGTCTTGATAGATACATATTTCAAAGGTGCTTCTGGCATTGTCGCTATCTGAAAATACTCTAATACTATCTGAAATATAATCAGAATACCTATCTACGCAATTTTCTTGATACTTTCCATCATTGTCCCTAACAACTGCTGTTTTTATATCTAATATTTTTGCAATATCTAAATATCGTTTAAAACTCGTGCCATCAACCGAAATTATATGAATATCTTGGTTTTGTAAATCTTCACCTGTTGCATTTTTGAATAATGCTTCTGCCAATATATACTCAGCATCTCCTTCAACTAATACGACTTTCTTTGAAAGAATAAACTCCAAAATGTTGTTATCGGGTGCTTTAATGAAAAACTTTGCGGTATCTTCTGGTAAATCATTTAATTTTAATGGCGTGGTTGTGGTGCTGTTTAATAAAATAGATTTTCGTAAATCAAGCCTTGTACTTATTAGATTACTATGTGTTGCAATAAAAATTTGCTTATCGTCTGACGAACTGATTTTCTGAACCAATTTTTTCATATTAGTATGGCTCAAATGATTTTCAGGCTCTTCAAGTAGTATAACCTCTAAGTCATTATCATTTCTGCTTAGTGCTAACTCTGTTTTTATAAAACACTGCTTTCCTTTGCCTTTATTATCAATAGAAACATTACCTTCATAAATGGTCAAATCTGTTTCTAAATTAGATTTAGAATTTGATTTTATGGCAAACTTATAATCTCCTTCAAGTCTTGAATTTATTTCTCTAAAAGCATTATTCTTAAAATTCTCTTTGTGTAACCGATACTCGTGCTGATGGTTATACTTTTCGGTAGAGTTGTTAATTTTGCTATTGTAAATATCTTTGACAAACTCTTTCATTGCATACTCGCTACTTATTTGAGAATTATCAATTAGGATATGTTTCAAATATTTCTTGTAGCCTGAATAACTTTGGTCTGCAAAAGTCTTAAACTCAATTGCGTAATACTCAAAAGGGAATACACAATTTTCTTGTCTTAATATTTTGGTAATATCAGAACTAAAATCATCATTGGGCTTACAGACTAACTTCAAACCATTTGCATCTATTTTTTCACTATTATTTTTGCCATCAGTTTCTTCGTTCTGCTCACTCAAAAACAGTTCTATTTCTAATTTAGGTAAGTTTGCGTAGTTTTTATCAGAGGCTAAAAACCTATCTATAACATTAGAGTTGAATAAATATTCAAGTCCAATTGTTTCAATTTTATTTCTACTACCACTAATCACTAAGTCAATCGCTGTCAAAATAGAACTCTTGCCTGCTTCATTGTCGCCAATGAGTAGGTTTATCTTGCTATCAAATGATACTTCAAAAGTTTCAAAACGCTTGAAGTTGAGCAACTTTATTTTTGTGATTGTGTTCATCTGTTATAGTTCTTAAAATTACGCACAACGTCCGCCGAATTACCGAAGTGCCGCCCTACCTCTCTAACCATTACACCACACAACTACCGGCGGCATTTCCGGTAATTCGGCAGTTGTATGAAGTTTTCCTACTCCGCCGCATGTACGTAAATACGCGTATTTACGACGTGCCAAATGGCAGCCTGCTACCTTTGCCGTTGTCATTCTAAGCAAGCTTACATGCCACAACAAAGGTAGCAGGTTTCACTGACATTTGCAAGCGGGTAGGGATAAAATTTTATACAACGTTTTTGCGCTTGGCGTTCGTGCGGGATTTCGGAGCACAAAACTGTCAACCCAGCACTAAAGTTGATTTGAAAAACTGCACTTGAATTTAAGCACGTCACCCCGCATGACACCAAACGCATGTTGGCAGATGGCATTCTCATTTTCAATCGAATAATTTGTTTAGGTCTGCTATCAACTTCTCGAAATTGTCTAAACTCGTTTTCTTAAAATCTTTAACACTTAAACCATTTTTTGAAAGTTGATTTGCTGGTCTGTAATGGTTGTATCTTGATACGTTTAAGTGTTTGTTGATTTGTGAAATTATAGGTTTAATGTTTACATCTAAATCCGAAAGTTTGATGTCATTGTGTTCCGAGAATGCTTGATTGAAAACCTTTAAATAATCTTCTTTATCAAATAAATCTTCAATGTCTGCCTGAGTATAGTCTGTTAAGTACTCATCAAAAAATCTAACTTTATTTTTATGAATAATCTTTTGATAGATTATATTTTCAAATTTTGCTTTGCTTTTTGGGTCTGTGTATGTATCAAGTAGACAAGCAATTTGCAGTTTATTTCCACGCATTAATGATATAAAAGTAGCAACCTTTTCTAACCCACCTGTTGGGACAATAACAATATCATCTCTTAATGGAGTTTTTCCACCCTGCTCAAGAATACTTGACATTGTCAAAAGAAATATCATGTCTGATACTCCTTCAACCAATAAATTTTTCTCTCCAATAAATAAATTTTGAGCTAAGTCATAACCTAATGCAGCTTGTAAAGGGAAAAGAGTATTCGGGTCCTTTTCCTGAATACTATCTGAAATTTTAGAACCATTGGGTGTTTCTAGAACCGTTCTTACTCTTTCTAAATTATTTGATGGTATTGAAAATGGCGAATGTGTAGTGTAGATAATCTGATAATCTTTAGATAAGTCTTCAATAAATCTCAACATGTCTTTTTGTGCAGATGCGTGTAGATTAAGACCCGGTTCGTCAAGTAACAAAATATAGCTGGAATTTTTATCTTCTTGAATTTTCTTAAACCAAACAAGAAATGAGAAAAACCAATTAAAACCCTTGCTACGGTTTTTTAAAGGTAGAGATACTCTTGAGCGTTGATTTTTTACCCTTATATCAAGTACATGTTCTACAATATTAACGTCTATTACTTCTTCATGATTGTAGTTGTTCCTTATGGTTCGCTTAACTTTTTCTTCTTTAGCTTCAATTTTGAATTCAATGCTAAGGTTTCCATTTGTAGTCCAATACTTGAATAGTTCATCACTTATAATTGCTTCAGTCGCTTCCAACTCTGCAATGTAATCTTCAAAATCGTTAGCTTTAAGTATGTCTTCAGGGTTAAGGTCAGCTAATTCCAAAAGTGCTTTTGCTGTTTTGAGTTCTTCTTCTTCAAGTTCTTCATCATTCATTTTTTCGATTACAATCCTTGAAGGTAGGGAATAATATTCATCATAGTACAAGAACTTAGGGAGATTTGGCTTTATTATTGTCCTAGCTATATACTCTTGAATAGGATTACCCCAACCCCAATCATTCTTTACAAATGGCTTGATTTTGTTTAATCCAGAAATCAAGTTTTCGTCTTTGTACTCCGCTATTATTACGTCTAAGTCCTTTTCATTCTTTACTTTTTCTAACTTATCATTTAGAGCTTTACTTGAAATTCCAAGCTCAGTTGTTTTCAATTCTATAAACTTCTTAAAGTCAGCTGTAAAATTGTTGTATGTGCTGACATTATTATATTTCGTTGTAACAGAAAATTCTTTTAGTGTAAAGACCCCTTTCCCAACTTTTTTTTCAACTGTACTTAACAATTCATCTGAAATTGCATAAGTACAAGTTATAGCATTTGGTTCTTCGCCAGTCTTATCAATATTTTTCTTTTCTCTTCTTGGGAAGTCGTGTGTTAGGTTAAACTTGAACTTCTTGTCATTCTGAAAATAGTTTGTTTTAGCTATGGCTTCTAAAACAGAAGTTTTACCAGACTCATTCATTCCGACAAGAATTGTCACATCGTCTTGAACTTCGAACTTTTGCTCTTGTTCAAAGCTTTTGTATTTGTGAATTGTCACGTTTGTTAATTTCATATTACTCGATTTATTTTTATGTCATTTTGTTTGGTGGTACTATCCTTTATGCTTTCTGCCAACGTCCGCCGAATTACCGAAGTGCCGCCCTACCTCTCTAACCATTACACCACACAACTACCGGCGGCATTTCCGGTAATTCGGCAGTTGTATGAAGTTTTCCTACTCCGCCGCATGTACGTAAATACGCGTATTTACGGCGTGCCAAATGGCAGCCTGCTACCTTTGCCGCTGTCATTCTAAGCAAGCTTACATGCCCCGTCAAAGGTAGCAGGTTTCCCTGACATTTGCAAGCGGGTAGGGATAAAATTTTATACAACGTTTTGCGGCTTGGCGTAGTGGCGGATTTTTAGCACAAAAAGTTCAATCGAAGAACTGTACTTGTACCTACCACAAAACTGTCATACGAAGCACTGCACCCGCCATTACGCCAAACCGCTGTTAGCTGCTGGCTTTTTTATTGAAAGTTAATCTGTCCGTATAAATCACCACGTCTGAATGCCGCAGAAAGTCTCTCCATATTAAGATTTTTGTAGTCTTCTTTGTAAAGACTATTCAAAGCGGTAACTAAAATTGTATTTGCATCATTGAATAAAGTATCCTTATTAGTTTCAAAATAGTTTCTTACTGTTTCAAAATTTTTGTGCGTCAATTGTAATAGACTTACGTTTGTTCGAGAAAGTAAAAGTTTACCAATTATCATTGACATAAAATAATTGCTATAAGGGATATGCGGATACTCTTCAATTAAACTTACTTTTCTTCTTTGATTGTCACAATAACGGTAGATTAAAACGGCAATAACTACTTGTGCAGCATTCAAATCTTTTGTGTAAACTCTATCATACAAGCTTCCAAAAAGTTCTTTCCTTTTAAATTTTGCTAAGTGAGGTTGTTCCTTCCAAATTGCATAAATTGCTTGTGCTGCAACTGATAAAGGAATAACAGAATCATTTGAACTTGCTATATCTTTCTTTCTTCTGTAGTTATAGCCAAGACCATTAATGTCAGTTTCTAAAGTTCTCTGTATTTTGTCATTTGACCTTAAATCACTTAAATCAACAGGGTTTTGGCTATTAGTTGCTAATGTAATTTCATTAACAAGGTTTTCATTGTCTTCGTCTGAAACTGAAAGTTCGTAAAGTCTAACTAATACAAATACTTGAGAATAGTCATTGTCTGGATTATTTGAAATAGTGTGCTGAATTGTTTTGCAAGTTTGTCCACCGTTAATTATTTGAATGTCTTCAGCAACTATGTCCCAATTTTTTTCCTGAAGTGCATTGTAGCTAAACTTTTTACAAATCATTGTTATGCCATTGTTTTTGAAATAGAAATTATCTTTTCTATCTCCTAGCAATGTTTCTTGAATTGCTTCATTAACTCGGTTTCTATTAAGACCTAAATATCGTCTGATATTTTTTTCTAACAAGCCATCGCCATAAGTATTGAAGAGTTTAGCTATTTCGGCAACATTTGCTTTGCCAATCAAAACTCTTTTAAAGTTAAAGTTTTCTACTATGCTTGCACCATTTAATCTTAATGAGGCTTTTATTCCTTTATGTGATTGAATAAAATCTACAATATTTTCGTGATTTATATGTTCAAAATCAACTTGGTCTTTCGGGAAGTTAGCATTCTTTAAATGTTGTTCTCCTTCGTCATTCCACTTTATACCATTGTTAACCATCACTACCTTCACAACTGGAATGAAACCATCACCAATCAATGACCTAATTTCTTGAATTTCCGATTTAAGATTTGGATTTAGAGTGTTAATATCCTTATCAACATCAAAAATTGTCCAAATTGTATTTACAGCTTTTTGAACTTCATTAGCAGGGAAGTTAGAATCTACTTCAAGATTTTGTTTATACTTTCCTTGAAAAATTGTTACGGGAAGTTCCAAATCAGAAGTGTCACCAACATAGATTGCGTCAATACCGGCATCTCCACCACCGTCAGTTAGTAGTGAGTGTGCTTCTGTCAATTCAATACTTAAATAGGTTGAAACTGATAGCAAAACAAATGCTCTAGAGATTTTTTTATGCTCGTCATTAATGTCTGCAAACCATTCAGGTTTGTCCTGAACAATTTTCTTTATTCTTTGGTCAATTATGTGTTTATTTATGTCCATCTTTTAGTGTCTATAATTAATGTTCAAAGATACTTTTTTTATGCTTTGAATGTGTCGGTCTTGTTAATTAAGCTTGCAGCTAACGTCCGCCGAATTACCGAAGTGCCGCCCTACCTCTCTAACCATTACACCACACAACTACCGGCGGCATTTCCGGTAATTCGGCAGTTGTATGAAGTTTTCCTACTCCGCCGCATGTACGTAAATACGCGTATTTACGACGTGCCAAATGGCAGCCTGCTACCTTTGCCGTTGTCATTCTAAGCAAGCTTACATGCCACAACAAAGGTAGCAGGTTTCACTGACATTTGCAAGCGGGTAGGGATAAAATTTTATACAACGGTTGCATGGGCGACGTGGCGGCGAGCGTTGACTTTGCGGGTTGGGCTTTCGCCGCCATGTGCGACCATGCGTTGTTCCATGCTTTCATTCCAGTAATGTTAATAAAAGATTTTGGATGGGCGACATCATATCTAATGATTGTATCAAATGCCTATCATCTGTAAATATGAACTCGCTATGCTCATTACTCAACTCAATTTGAATTTCTCCATCTATTTTCAAGTCATAGATAATATTTATTCTGTTAGTAATCATTTTTTCATCTTTAATTAAATATGAAATGGCATCTATCAACTTTAATGTTCGGTTGATTTTGACGTACCTTGTCTCTTCCGTCAGCTCATTTTGCAATGCCTCTAAAGTTGACAATCCAAATTCAAGTTTTCCTCCAGGCAAATCCCAAAGTTCCTTACCTATATTAAGTTCTTTAAAATTTTGTGCTCGTTTCAATAGCAGAATTTTTCCTTTGTGCCAAACAACAGCAGAAACGACTACTTTGGTATGCTTTTTCATTTTAATTATTTAGTTAATTAAAATTTTTGATTTCTCCCAAGAGTTATCAAAAATTGCTTCAAATATTGGGTAAAGAGGGCTGCTGTTATCAATTTTAAAGACTGGATACTTTTGATGTTCTTTGGTTTTTCCCAATTTGTGGTAAACTGTAAAATAACATGAATCATCGAAAATATACAATTTTAAAAAATGCAAATGATTGAATCCATACACTTTGACTTTGACATCAAAATCGGCATTCAATTGCTTCAATCTATCGAGAGTGTGGATAAAACTTTCTCTATCCTCGTTCAACCCATTCCATACAAGGCTTATACTTCGATTTAGGTGAATATATTCTTCTTGGGTCAATGTTTCAAAATCAAGAAATAATACCTTCAAATTTAGAAATTGGCTAAGGCTGTTATATTTTCTTAGATAGAACAGACCTTCTTTTTCTTTGAATAGTTTTTCTCCCCGAATCAAGTGAAGTTTAATTTTATTTGACTTCAGTATTTGGTTCTTGATTTCGTCATACGCTGCATTTTCATTTATAAAATGTAACAACGCTGACTTCGTTCCAATCGAGGAAAATACTTCGTCGTCTTTTATTTCATTTAATAGTGAAATAAAGGCATTGTTGATTTTATTTGCTTCTACCTCATAATCACTCCTGTTGATGACATTTTTATTTGCTTGCTCATTTATTAAGTTATATCTACCCTTTAGTAACAAAAAATCATCACTACTTTTAGTCTGACGGTCAATCTTGCTTAAAACCTCGTCTAGCCCTTTTTGAGGGTCTTCTATAAAGATATTTTTTATGTATTTCTTGAAGTCATCCATATTTTGATTTTTTATTGCATGGAACGCCCGCCGAATTACCGAAGTGCCGCCCTACCTCTCTAACCATTACACCACACAACTACCGGCGGCATTTCCGGTAATTCGGCAGTTGTATGAAGTTTTCCTACTCCGCCGCATGTACGTAAATACGCGTATTTACGGCGTGCCAAATGGCAGCCTGCTACCTTTGCCGTTGTCATTCTAAGCAAGCTTACATGCCACAACAAAGGTAGCAGGTTTCACTGACATTTGCAAGCGGGTAGGGATAAAATTTTATACAACGGTTGCATGGGCGACGTGGCGGCGAGCGTTGGCTTTGCGGGTTGGGCTTTCGCCGCCATGTGCGACCATGCGTTGTTCTGCGATTTTTTCATATTCAAACTACCCCCTCAGTTTTTCTCCTAATTGTCCAAATAAACTGGCAGAGCCAATTCCGAGAACCAATCCCCATACGGTCGAAATCCCCATTGCTCTTTTTAGGACGGGGTTTAATTCTGGAAATTCAAGATTTTGTTTCCAATGTTCCGTCATTACTTTTGTTATATCGCTGAAAGTCAATCCTTGCAAATCTGGAACTGTTTGAAAGAAGTGTTTCATTGACATATTGAAGCCAATAAAAAAGAACAAGAACCCAATCGGGATGGCTAAACCTTGTACCAAAATTCCAATTTTTTCTTTCATCTTCTTGTAATTATTTTCTCGCAACAGAAAAGTTTTTTTTATTCTTCAATTGCCAACATTCCAACAAAATCCCAACCCGCAAAAGAGTCGCCAAGCCATTTAAATTTATAGTTTATGGCTATTTTTTGACTAGGAATTGGGAATTTATCGCTTTGTCCGAGGTCTCCGATAATTTGAACCTCTAAAAGGTCGTCGTTTCTTATCTTATCTATTATTTCTATTTTTTTTATTTGTGAAATCGTGATAACCCCAGAGTAATAGGTTTCTTTCACTAAATCATTTTTTATCCTTTCTACTGTTATATCAGGGTTGTTTTTTTCACTCCTACCATATAGATAGATACCAATGACTGACGCAAAAAGTATGGCAATCAGAACACCGCAACCAGAGGCAAGGGCGGCTTCGTCGCTTTTATTTTTGTTTAAAAGTTTGCCAATTCCGTAAGAAATTAAGCCAACAACTGCGAGAAAAATGATGAGTTGTATCATTGAGAAACATTTTAGAATAAATTATTTTTTTCCTTTTCCATAGCAAAAGGTACAATCACGCTTCCCTTCGCCGTAGCACCAAGTGCATTTTACTTGTCCTTCTTCGCATGAAAAATTGTCACACTCTATTTTTCCTGTATGATTACACTTACTACAATCAATCTGTCCTCTTTGATTGCATTTTTGACAAGGAAAATTTCCCCAACCATTGTTTAGTTGGACGTATGCGTACTGACCGTTGTACGAAACATACTGTTGCCCGTTTTTTTGAGGGGCGTTGGGAAAGTTCGCATAAGTCTGTCGCATACCATTACACGCTGTACAGTTTCCTCTCCCAACACCATTGCATTGAGAACAATTCTTTTTCGCAGACCCGTAGCAATAGGAGCAATCTTTCGACCCTTTCCCCGAACAGGTGGAACAATTTTCCTTCCCAGTACCTTCGCAATATGTACAAGTTTTTTCAGAAGGACAAAGGAAGTTCCATACGGCGACAAGAAGGAGAAGCCCTACTATTTGCCACCAACTCCATTCTTTTTCAGTTTCGTTTGCCATTTTCGTTCATTTTTTATTTATTTCTTCATTTTTTTCTTTTTCTGATTTCGCAGAACGGTTTGCAGATTGGCGATGTGGTGGGCTAAGAAGCACAAAACTGTCAAGCTACTACCAAAGTTTGATAGAAATACAACTGTTCAATTTACTACTGCACCCGCCATATTCGCCAATGTGCTGTTATGGGCTGGTTATTGTTTTTTCTTCGCTTTTACTTTAATACTATAAGAAGTCACAATACCACCAGTCAGACCACTAATAAGAAAGTCACCAACATTAAACCTTGTAATAACTTCGCAATTTCCGTCTCCAGGTGTATTTACATTTGTTCTCCCAAGCGGTAATATTCCCCAGAAAAGCCAAAACTGCTTCCCTTTTGCATAGGTATATTCGTTGCCCTGTGTCTCCTTAAACGCACCTACGATAGTCTTGGTCGTCATACAAGATGTTAACATTGATGAAATGGCTACTGTAATTAGTAGCAAGAAAAAGAATGATTTTATTTTTTTCATTTTCATTTTGTTTAATTGTTGCCTTACTCTTATGGATTTTCAGTCACTCCCTGTTTTTTATGGTGGTTACTCGTCTCCACATTTATTTTTTCATTCAAGAAAAATTGTCAAGAACTGTCAAAGTATTTCTTTGGTGGTTCCCTTGTCTGTCGGCTATGTCTCTTAAACTTGCCCATAACGTCCGCCGAATTACCGAAGTGCCGCCCTACCTCTCTAACCATTACACCACACAACTACCGGCGGCATTTCCGGTAATTCGGCAGTTGTATGAAGTTTTCCTACTCCGCCGCATGTACGTAAATACGCGTATTTACGACGTGCCAAATGGCAGCCTGCTACCTTTGCCGTTGTCATTTTAAGCAAGCTTACATGCCTCAACAAAGGTAGCAGGTTTCCATGACATTTGCAAGCGGGTAGGGATAAAATTTTATACAACGGAAAAGTATATGCGATGTGTGCCTGTGTTGCGCCTGCGGCAGGCACATAGTCGCATATACAATGTTGTGCCTTCGGCATTTTTATTTCAGTTTTGGAAAGTCTGTTCTGTCTTTAATTTCAAATACTTCTTGAATAAAAGAAATCAGTTTATCACAAGTTTCTTTCGTTATGGGTCTTTGTCCGTGTGCTAAACGTGAGTGATTTCGTACAGATAGTAACTTTTTAAAGTCGTCAAATTTCGCAAAAAAGGTCTTTGTTCTTTTGTTTTCACTTTTTTCGTTAAGCACTTTAAAGGTATCAAGTAATCCCAATTCTATTTGTTGATTGGCAACAAACCGTTCTTTTAGGCTATCAGGAAGAATGTCTATTTTAACCTTATCGGTTGTCATCTGAAACTCTTTTTCAAATTCTATTTGAGAAACCATTTCAACAAGTCTATAAAGTCGTGCTACGCAGTCATCATACTTTCCTTCTTCAAACCGTCTTATAGCATTTGAAAACAAGTCGGTCAAGTCGTCTTCACTTAATTTTCCTTGTTCATTTGCTTGTTTGAGTTTGTGTAATTTAGCTTTATGGTTTTCAACTAACTTTTTCAACTGTAATTGAGTTGCGACTTCTGCATTAATAGAATTTAATTGTTCAGAAGCTTGCTTAAAGTTAAATATATCCCACTCTGCATACGCTTTTGACAAACCCAAATAAAAATTAGTCAAATCTCTAAAATTATAGTGTATTGTTGTATTGTGAAGTAACTCAAAAGCACTATCAAATTGATAACGGTTGAACAACTGTTTAAACAACTTTATTTTTTGCTCTGTAAATATGGCATTGGGGGATAATGGGCTTAGTCGTTCTGTATCTGATATAACACGTCCTTGTTCATCACGAAGTCCATAAACATAACTTAATACCCCGACTTCCTTTGCGATTGCAGAACTTACAAGTGCAGAAGACATTGATTTTGTTCCGCTTGTATAATCTGCTACAACTTCGTTAGGCAAATACCCTTTCCTTAAAATTTGGTCAATGTATTTTGAATATTCTTGGTAGAGTATCTCCACGTCATTTATTTCGTCAAACTGTTTGAGCAATACGTCTTCTCGTTTTTTTGACAACTTGGTCAATACCGCTTCAAGTGTTTTTTCACTTTCCTTTGAGTATATAAAGCACAATAAATCAGGATTTTGCTGTCTAACGGAAAATGCAACTCCGTTATCAACTCCAAAGCCTGTTCCTATTGTGATTATCATTGCTTTTTTCATTGTCGTTTTTGTTTTTATGCTGAGGCACAACGTGAGCATGGACGCTGTGCTGCCCTGCGTTGGCTTTGTGGGCTGGCGTTGGGCAGCATAGGCGGCCATGTATTGATAGCGGATTTTACATTATTTTAGGGAGTAAAGATTTAAGGTTTAGTATCTCAATTTTCTTATTATTATCACCGAGAGTAAGTCCCCAACGTGATTCAATAAATTCAAGCAACTTTATTCCTCTTTGTAATATATCAATGGGTTTCCAATCTTCAAGTTTTGAAATCTCATTTTCCGAATATGAACCGTATCTATAACCAATTTGATTGTCATTATTATCGAGTTTATCAGAAAAGCATTTGTTTTGCAAACTTGAATTTTTTGCTCGTGAAAGCGGAAGAAGGTTGCCCAACGAATCTTGCAAAATTTTCTTCTCTTTTGGTGTGAATTTACTGAAATTAGTCTGCCAACATTCAAGTTTTGGAGTCTGTGGAAATATATGTTCAATTGTTACAAACTCATCTGCTTCATTCATAAATTGTAGCCAATTTATTTTCTCCCTTTTGGTTTTTGTTTTATCTTTTAAAGAAATTTCATACTCATACATGAAATATTTTACCCCTTCCCAATCATAAAACCCTCTTTTAAACCTATCAATCAAAATATCAACTAAATTCTCTTTTTTTGTGATTTCGTCTAATCTTTCTTGAATCACTTTCGTAATTTCAACCACAGTAGATTTTCCATTTGTTATGTGTTGAATTGCACCTTGAAATTCCATCGGATGCCAACCAAAACGATAAGTGACCAACATCATAACAAAGGCATACCTTTCCAAACATTTTAAAAGTTTTACTGAGTTATCTTTTGACGGTTTTTGCAGATAAACAGTTAAAAGCAATGGTGCGAAGGGTATAATCCCAATCCTTCCAATTTTATCAACCCAGACTTTTTCTTCATCACTTAATGCCTTACTTTGGCTTGGATTAAATAAGTCATACCAAAGTAAAACCGATTGTTGAAGATTTTCTGAATATTCGTAAACTTCTTTTATGCCAACAATTTTTTGTGATTCTGTACCTTCAATGTTTTTTGGAGTGAATTTTTTTTCAAGCAAATAGTCTATATAATTGTCTCTATAATAAGGGTGTATAACCCTTCTTTGAGTAAAGATTTCCATTTCATCAACATTTGCTACCTCTTTTCCAAAGTACATAATAAAATGATTTTGTAAAAACAGGTCGTCCTTCAATGGGTTATCTTTGTTTTTTCCAAGATTGTGATATATTGCTTTCCAGCAATCATTTATTGTCTTTCTTAATTTTGTCCTCTCGGTTTCGATAACATCAAATTTTGTAGATAAATATATCAATCTATTTTTAAGCAATTCAAGTTTCGATAGAGGTTTGCCTCGATTATTCATTGTTTCAAACGTCACGAATACGTCTATGTCTGCCGAGATGCTATAAATATTAAAAAGTAAATGTTGAGTTACTTTTTTGTATATTTGCTCTATACCACTTTTGTTTAATTCTTTTAACTTTTCAATAAAATAACTTTTTGCAAACTCTAAATTATGTGTGTAAATTGTTTCTTCGTCCAAGTATGCACTACTTGACACTTCATTGAAAATTTTAGTTTTTAAAAATTCATAACTTGGATTATCTTTTTCGTAACCAAAAATATAAGACCTTGAAATTCCCTCATCTTTCGACTCATAAATGTATCTTTCTTTTATTTTTTCGATAGAAGTATAATTTAACTTCTGATTATGGTCAGTTACTTCCAATATTGCCTGTATCAAAATTATCGTAGTTGTAAGTCTTTGTTGCCCATCAACGACATAGAAAGGCTCGTAACTTCTTGAATTAATTATCCAGATATCGTCTTCCCAGTTGCAGTAAATATTTTTGGGAACTTTTTCAAGAGTTAGAACTCCAACATAATGGTCTTTGCCTTCATCAAGTTGCATTAAATCTCCCCAAAAATCCCTCAATTGTCTTTCAGTCCAAGCATATCCTCGTTGATAGTCTGGAATTCGATATAGTTTTTCAGTAAAGAGTTTGGAAATTGATTGTAATTGTGAATCCATTATTATTTTTTATTTTTTTTGATTTCCGCTACGCCCGCCGAATTACCGAAGTGCCGCCCTACCTCTCTAACCATTACACCACACAACTACCGGCGGCATTTCCGGTAATTCGGCAGTTGTATGAAGTTTTCCTACTCCGCCGCATGTACGTAAATACGCGTATTTACGACGTGCCAAATGGCAGCCTGCTACCTTTGCCGCTGTCATTCTAAGCAAGCTTACATGCCACAACAAAGGTAGCAGGTTTCCATGACATTTGCAAGCGGGTAGGGATAAAATTTTATACAACTAGGTTCTATACGCACCTTTTGTTCGCATTTTTGTTAAAAAAGGCTATCTAAGGGGCTTTTTACTCGTTGAATAGTGCGGTTACTTACATGGGTGTAGCGTTCGGTGGTTTTGGGGTCGTTATGTCCTAAAAGTTCTTGTATGATGCGTATGTCGGTACCGGATTCGTGTAGGTGGGTGGCAAAAGAATGTCTTAACGAGTGTAAAGTTACGTCTTTTTTTATGCCTGCTTTTATTTTTGCTACTGAAAATATCTTTTGAATGCTTCGGGCGCTGTACTGCTCTTAAAACCGTCGCTAAGTTACCCCAATCCCACCAACCCACCAAATTTTTTTCACCTATTTTGCCAAAAAAATCACCCGCCTATGGCAAGCGCTTATGCAGTAAGGTTTTACCCCCGCACAAAACATACTTAGGCAGTGCAACCTCATCGGGCAGTTGTTGGGTATGCTTGCAATTTGGCACAAAAAAAGCGCTTTACATTGGGTTATTTAACTACCTTTGCAGGTAAATTTGTTTGGTTTGCCTGCAAATTTTGTGCAACACATAAAAAAAGCGTCAAACCCTGTTTACACCCAACATACAATTTGTATTCACCAATTTAACCAACCATGAGCGTTGATGTACTATTGGGTCTCCAATGGGGAGACGAAGGAAAAGGAAAAATAGTTGATTTTTTAGCCAACCAATACCATATAGTTGCCCGATTTCAGGGCGGACCCAATGCGGGGCATACCTTATATATTAACGGACAAAAAATAGTGCTGCACCATATTCCTTCGGGTATATTTCATGCAAAACCTATTAACCTTATAGGCAATGGTGTGGTTATTGACCCTGTATCGCTCAAAGAAGAAATTCTTAAAGTGCAGGCAGCAGGCGCCGATGTGCAAAACCGCTTGTTTATAGCCCGAAAAGCACACCTTATTTTACCTACCCACAAACTGCTCGATGCTGCATCGGAAGCCGCAAAGGGTAAGGATAAAATAGGCTCTACCCTGCGCGGCATTGGTCCTACTTACATGGATAAAATAGGCAGAAACGGCCTGCGGGTGGGCGATGTAGAACTGCAAAATTTTGAAACCTACTACCGCCAAATTAGAGAAAAGCACGAAAACCTGCTGCACAACTTGTATAACTACCGCCAATACGACCTTGCCCAATTAGAGGAGGCTTTTTTTGACGGTATCCGGTTTTTGCGCACCATGCAATTGGTAGATGGCGAGTATATGATTAACCAAGCGCTGCAATCGGGCAAAAAAATACTTGCTGAGGGCGCGCAGGGCTCTATGTTGGATATTGATTTTGGCACGTATCCGTTTGTTACCTCGTCAAGCACGGTTACTGCCGGTGTTTGCAGCGGATTGGGGGTGCCGCCCGCTGCCATTGCTGAGGTGATAGGCATTACCAAAGCCTACTGCACGCGGGTGGGCAGCGGTCCGTTTCCTACTGAACTGCTCAACCAAACCGGCGAACAAATAAGACAAGCCGGCGGCGAGTTTGGCGCTACTACCGGCCGACCCCGCCGCTGCGGTTGGATTGACCTGCCTGCCCTGCGTTATGCCATTATGCTCAACGGCGTTACCCGGTTGGTTATGACCAAAGCCGATGTGCTTGCCACTTTTGATACCATTGCCGCCTGTACGGCGTATATGGTAAACAACCAACCCACTACTACGCTTCCTTATGATATTGAACGGCAGCCGGTGCAGCCGGTTTGGGAGCAGTTTCGGGGCTGGCAAACCGATTTGTCGGGCATTACTGATTACCAACAATTGCCGGAGGCGTTTAAAAATTACCTCGCCTTTATGGAGCAGTACTTAGGCGTACCCATTACCTACATTTCGGTAGGTCCGGGCAGAGACCAACTCATACAAAAACCTGCCCATGAGCTAAGGTAAGCCGGTTTGCCTTGAAATCTCACAAAGACGTGAAAAGTGAAAAATTACGGCTACCAGCCTGATTTTGTTTCACGCAAAGGCGCAAATTAGTTGTTATTTCTTAGTACCCACTACCCAATACTATCTACCAAAGAGCTGCCCACTACCCCAGAGATGGTCAATTCTGAAATAGATGTAAACTATTGGTTAGTCTTTTGTGTTGCCATTCTGAAAATCGGCGTTAAGAAAATCGGAACGGAGGGCGATTAGCAGGCGGCGCAGCAAACGCCACTACTAATGCTGTTTATGAAACACTGCCGGTGCAGCGTTTGCCTTGGCGCATGCCGCCCACAGAGCAGATTTTTAGCCTATTTTCAGGCAGGCTTGGTTTTTTGCTACTTTTTTATCAAGAAAAAAGTAGATAAGGTTAAGGGCTGTACAACTGTTGAACTTAGGAGTAAGCCATAATAAGTTATAGAACTTGGCAAAAAAAGCAATTTACATAGAAGCATATCGGGTAAGCATTGCTATCAAATAACAATTGACCATCTCTGCCCACTACCCGATACCATATCTACCAAAGAGCTACCCAACAACCAAACGGAACTTTTACGCCCGTTTTGTTGTTTTTATGAACATATTATCATGCCATTAAAAAGCCACCAAAAACGCTGTTATGGACGTAGAAAAATTAGAGCGCGTAGCATTTATTCTCAAAACTGTGGCGCACCCCATACGGTTGGGCATAGTAGAGTTGTTAGACTCTAACGAAAAATTATGCGTGGGCGATATTTGCCAAAAACTAAATACCGAACAATCGCTCACCTCGCACCATTTGGCAAACATGAAACTAAAAGGTCTCCTAAATGCCCAACGCGATGGCAAAAACGTGTATTACTCCTTAAAAGAAAAAGAAATTACCACCATCATCAGTTGCCTCGAAAACTGCCGGTGCAATATGGGTTAAGCGCCATATAACCAAACAGCCCCAAAATTAAAGTTTAAACATTTTTTGTTAAAAACAGCGTTAAATTTCCTTAAAAACATGATATTCTCGTCATATTTCTGCATCTTTGTACTGTCATAGCATATACTATGCACCCCAATTAAAGCTATCACAATAAAAATTTCCCGATTTAGTTGTTTGGTATAGTAAACCAAAGCTAAAATGCCTAATTTTGCCATTTAAAGGTAAAAAATCAGGATTAGTCCCATGAAACTCAAAATAGAACAATTTTACGATAAGCAACTCTCTCATGCCTCCTATGCCGTATTGAGCAATGGAGAAATAGCTCTGATAGACCCCGGACGCAATCCGCGCCCCTATTACGATTTTGCCCAAGCCCACAACGCCCGCATTGTAGCCGTTATAGAAACGCACCCACATGCCGATTTTGTGAGCAGCCACTTAGAAATAGCCGAAACTACCGGCGCTACTATTTATGTTAGTGAGTTAGTAGGCGCTACTTATCCGCACGAAACTTTTGACGACAGCGATATTGTTACCATAGGTAAGTCGTTTTTGCGAGCCATTAACACACCCGGGCACTCGCCCGATAGCATTTGCATACTGCTTAGCAACGAAGACGGCGTGGACGTTGCCCTGTTTACCGGCGATACCCTCTTTATAGGCGATGTGGGCAGACCCGATTTGCGCGAAAATGCCGGCAACATAACCGCTACCCGCACCCAGCTTGCCCAACAAATGTACCGCAGTACCCGCGAGCGCATTATGACCCTGCCGCAACACATAACCATACTACCCGCTCACGGCGCAGGCAGTTTATGCGGCAAAAACCTGAGCGATAAACTCAGCAGTACCCTTAAAGAACAGTTAGAAACCAACTATGCCCTGCAAAATATGACCGAAGAGGAGTTTGTAAACCACCTCCTTGCCGACCAGCCTTTTATACCTAAATACTTTGGCTACAATGTTGATGTAAACAAGCGCGGCGCAACCCAATTTGAACCCGCTATTGCCAAAGTGCCCCACCTGCACACCCATACCGTACTGCCTCCCGATGCCCTTATCATTGACATAAGACCCCAGTCCGATTTTAAAAACGCCCACCTCAAAGGCGCTATCAACATTCAGGAAGAAGGTAAGTTTGAAACATGGTTGGGCGCTATCGTTTCGCCCAACGAAAGGTTTTATTTAGTAGGCGCTACTATGCAAGCCTTAGAAACCGCCGTGCGCCGGGCTGCCAAAATAGGTTACGAGCCATTTATTGCCGGAACCATGATTTACCAACCCACTGCTAATGGCACCCGTGCAGAACAACCCGATTTGACCGATTTTACCCAAAATCCTCATAACTACACCATTATTGATATCCGCAATCCAAACGAGTATCAAGCAAACCTGTTATTCCAAAATTCTATTAACCTGCCTTTATACGAACTGCGCGAAAGAGCTGCCGAAATTCCGCAAAACAAACCTATTATGGTTCACTGTGCCGGCGGCTACCGCTCCGCAGCAGGCTCAAGTATCATTGCCTCCATTGTTCACGATAGCCAACCTGTTTACGACCTTAGCGAAGCAGTAAAAGGATTTAATGCGGCACATAATTAACCCCGATAGCATGGCATTAATCGGCTAATTAAAAGATAGTTTACCCAAACTGAAAGTTTTTACCCCTTAAACCGACTAATTTCTCTAAAACCAAGCAACCCTAAACGCCACTACCTACTCTACATACACATACATAACCGGCACATCACACTGCATTACCGGTTAAAACGCTTACTACTTAACCACCAAACACCCCCTCACCCCAGCTATGTCTTCAGAAGAATTTAATACCGCTGTTGTTCGTCTTTATGACACAATTAAACCTTACGCAGTCAGTTTAACCAAAAATATGATTGATGCGGAAGATTTAATTCAGGACACAATGATGCGTGCCTTCCGATATAAAGACAACTTTAAGCACAACACCAATCTTAAATCGTGGCTTTTGGTTATTATGAAAAACATTTTCATTAACCAATACCGCCAAAAAGCTACCCGCAAATATACGCTTGTGGATCCGGTGGAGCAACTCTATCAAATGAACGCCGCTTACACCACCATCAACACCGGCGAATCGGGTTTAACCGTAGAGGATATTAACCGCGCCATTGCACGCTTGCCCAAAGCATACCAAACTACTTTGCTCATGAACGTGCAGGGCTACCAGTATCAGGAAATTGCCGATGCCCTTAATGTGCCGCTGGGTACTATTAAAAGCCGCATTTTCTGGATTCGCAAACGCCTTGCCGAAGACCTTAAACCCTACATTAACCGTACCGACCAAAAGGTGGAGTACTCACTTAACTAACCCTCTCTGCCCGCTTGGGTGAAGAACGGTTTAGCGGTAAAAAAAGCGTGTGGAGGGTTCGCCTTTCACACGCTTTTTTGTTTAATGTGTTTGGTTTAGCTGCTACTCCACAATGGTTACACTTACCTGCCCGGGCTGGTTATTAAGCCACTGCACCTGAATTTGCGGCGTACCTTGCCCCGATAGAATGTTGCCGCTGCCGGCAGTAATGCTCCACGTGTAGGTAGCGCCCAATGTATTGAGCGGAGCTACCGAGTAGGCGCTAATGCCGTTTACACAGGCTTCGGAGGAGCCGTTTATGCTTTGCTGGGTAAGATTGGCAGTAAGTGCAAACTGCCCCTGCGAGGTAAAACCGTTGGTATTGCCCAAGGTAAAACTGCCCGATAAGCCTTCGGTAAGACCGGTAGGAGTGGCAATGGGGCTGCCCCATGTGTTGCCCTCTGCGTTAAAACTGCGTTTGTACAGGGAGTAGGCAGTGGCAGGCAAGTTGGCAAATGGCGGCACGTTAATACCATACAGCTCAGCGGTGGCAGGGGCGGTAAAGGTGGCATTGGCGCCGTAGTTGTTAAGTATATAATAACCGTTGTTGGCAAGGAAGTTGCTGCAAGGGGGCAGGGCATCGGGCGGGTAATTAAGTCGGGAAAGTACTATTTCGCCGCCGGGCAGCGTTCCGCCGGCAAAGTTGAGCCTAAGTCCTACCGGCGGGGCATCTATTAAACCGGCGGCATTTACCGTAGTTCGGAAACTGTTGCCTCCCGCAAACGGACCGGTAGAAGGCGCTCGGTTAGCGCCGCCCACCAATGTAGCGTGGTTTACCCTTGCGCGGTCGTACTCGGTAGTGCCGGTGGAGGTATTGTTAAATTGGTAGTAGGCAACCAAAGTGGGGTCGGCATCGGGCTGTTTGGTTAGGTGCATCAGCTCGCGTATTTCGGCTTGGGTAAGCGTGCGGTTATATACGCATACCTCGTCTATTAGTCCGTTAAAGTATCGGGCGCTGTTGTTGGCATCGAAACCTATGTTTAGGGCAGCATTAAATTCTTCGGGGCTTATGGTGGTGGTGTGGGTGGCGGCTACGCCATTGCGGTAAATGCGCATAGAAGTAGGTGATGCTACTAAGGCAATATGCGTCCATTCGTTATCGGGTACGGTTAAGCCCGATGCCCAGCCGTAGCCGCCATCGTTCCAGTGGTAGCGCAGCTCGTTGGTATTGCGTATGCTAATGCCGGCGGTGGTATTGCCGCCTCGGCAAAACAAAATGCCTGCCCAGTCGTTTTGAGCGCCATTTCGCTTAATCCAAGCGGTAAGGGTTACGGTATTGCTATTTAGGTTAAGGGCGGGTGCGGTGGCGTACTGGCTGCTGCCATTGAGTTGCAGGGCAGTGCCGGGCGCAGCATCGGGTGCACAAACTGAGGGCAGTACGGTAATGAAATTGGTCAGTGTTTGGGTATCGGAGTTGCCTTGTGCATCGGTTACCGTAAGCGTTACGCTGTAAGCGCCGGGTGTATTGTAGGAAATCTTTGGGTTTTCGAGGGTAGAAGCGGCGGGACTTCCGCCTTCAAACGCCCAGTTAAAGGTAACATTACCATAGTAAGCCGAGTAATCGCGAAAGGCAATGCTGTCGCGGGCGCAGGCGGTAGTGGTTTTGTCGGTACTAATAAGGGTATGAACGGCAGAAGGTTCGTAGAGGTTATGCTCCCATGCTCCTCGGCTGCTGCCCATTCTAAACTTGTTTCGGGCAGGCACGGTGTATAGGTTTTGCCAGTAGCCCGCCATAGGCAGTCCGGCGCCAAGTGGTTCCCATTGGGTCATGCTGTTGTTTCGGTAGTACACCCCTCTGCCCACTAAGGCTATGTAAATGCCGCCGGTGGTGCCGCGCTGAAAAGCTATTTGGTAAGCAGCGGCAGTGGGCAGGTTGGCGGTTATGTTGGTCCAGGTGGCGCCGCCGTTGGTAGTGCGCACTATTTTGCAGGCAGTTTGATAGTTGCCATAAGCGGCATACAGCTCATCGGGATTATTGCCCACGTCTATATCACGTATATTGGTTTGCCCACCGGTAACAGAGGATGGCGGGGTAATGAGTGTCCAGGTAATGCCCCCATCGGTAGATTTTCTGATTTTGTTGTTGCTCAGCAGGGCATACATTATCATTGGGTTTTTGAGGGCAATTTTGATGCGGTTTACCGTTTCGCCAAAGTCGTAAAATTCGGTAGCGGTACTGAGGTTATCGGTAGAACGAAGGATTTTGGTGCCCGATATGCCGTAAGCCGTTGTCCACACGTTTGGGTGAAACTCAACGCGGTGAAAACTGATGTTTTCTACTACGCCAAAACTGGCGGTAGCGCCGTTGTCGTTAATGTAGCGTTTGTATTTATTGTAGCCGTTGTTGTGGTAAAACCACCGGTCGTTTACCGGGTTCACCGTAACATCGGAAGCATCGCCGCCACCCACTTCCAGCCAGCCAAACTCGCCATCAAACCGCCTGAATTTGGTGGGTCCATGGTCGCAGCCTGCCGCCACAATATCAGATTTAAAGGAGCTGGAAAAACCCCACAGGTCAATAGCTGAGATGTGGTTGCCAATGCTTTTGGTGGTTGCCATAGCATCTTCCGATAAGGTAACGCCGCCATCGGTGGCTATGAGTACCATGTTGCCTATGGCATGAATACAGCGCACATCGGGGTGTACGTAGTTTGGGCAACTGGTATAACCCGGGTTCATGATGGTAAAGTTTTGTCCGCCGTTGACGGATTTTTTTACCTCGCCCGAACCATAGTAGCCGGCGTATAAGATGTTTTCATTGTTGTGGGTAATATCAAAGGCTTCCAGTTCTGCTCCTACCCTGTATTTGTCTAACAAAGCGCCGTTTGTGCTGCTGTATTTGTAAAGGGTATCTTGGGTAAAGAGGCTGAACACAAAAATTTTATCGGGCGAAACGGGTTTCACCTCAAAAAACAAACTGCCGGGCATGGTTCGGCTTAGGTTTTGGCTCACATTTACCAGCAATGAAAAAGTAGCGCCTTTATCGGTAGATTTGTAAATGCAGGCTTGGTTGGCGCTGTTATATACACCCAGCAGCGCCACATTGGGGTTGGTGGGGTGAAAAGCAAGCCCCCAAAAGTTGTAGGTGCGTTCATACACACCATAGTTGGTATTAACGGTATGTTGGGAGGTAAACGTATGATTAGGACCGCCCGAATTGTTATTAAACACTACCGACCATGTTTGTCCGGCATCGGTAGTGCGGTAAATAAACTTGCCAAAATTGCAGAGGGCGGTTAAGGTGTCATCAGGGGCAAGGGTAATAAACCAAGGGCGTTTGGTAGCATCAACGGTTCGGTTTACGGTAGGGCAGAGACTCCATGTTTGCCCAAAGTTGGTAGATTTTAGTACGCCGGTTTCGGTGGCGGCATACACTAATGCTGGGTTGGCAGGGCTGGCTTCTATTTTACCGTAGTAATAGTCGCGGTTGGCATAGGTATTGGTGCCGTTGGGAAATTGGGCATCGGTAAGCGCCCATGTTTGCCCTTTATCTTGCGAAACCCACAATCCGCCGTAAGACAAACCGGCATACAAGTTATTGGTATTAAAGGGGTTGATATACACGCGGTCGCAAAAGCCCCCCATCATATAACTCGACGGATTGGGTGAGGTCATACATCGGGTAGGCTGTGCATGGTAGGGTCCTATCATTCGCCAGGTGCCTGCCACATCGTTCCACTCAGGGTAAGGCGAGTAATCATCTCGGCTGCCGCTAATGGGTGGGTTGTTTCTGATAATAAAAGCTCGCACATCATTTTCAGTCCAGGCAGGGTGCGATAGTGGCAGCCCGTTGGCATCCATGTTTAGTTTGCCCTGTTCTATCCACAGTTGGCACCGTTGTTTTTGTTTGCTTCGCTCAAAAGGGTGTGCTATAAAGTACTCGTTAAATAAGCGTTCCACTTCCGGCACATTGGCATTAGGTTGTTGCATGGCTAAGTACCAAGGCGTTTGGGTGTGGTTAGCCTTGGTTTGTTGGCGCAGGGGTTCATCGGGGGCGGGGCTGCCTACAGGGGTAAGCGTGGCGGGTTGGCTATATAAATGAACGTTGATGAGAAATGCCAACACAAAACACAAAAAGCCCAAACCAAAAAAGCGCATGAAGCAACTGGTGAATATGTTGTAGAACATATAGGGTAACATTTTTTGAAATGGTAAAGATAGGGTTTTTCGGGAAATTTAAAGTCAGGTTTAAATTAAAAATAACACCCGAAGGGGTTAACGCTCTTGCAGGGTTTACAGTGCGCTAACTTAATACCAGTAAGGCACACCTCTTTTTTTACATCATTTAAGTGCGATGCTCCCTTGTGCTGCTTTACTAACCCAACACCATAATTATGATGCTGTTAGCTTTACAAATGTGCAGCGCGCCATAATATACCGCTCAATATGCTTAAAACCTTTTATTACCCTTTGAGCAAGCTCAAAATTCTTAATCTTATGTGCAATGTAGCAAGCAGCCCATAACAACGCATAATTATTCGGTTATAACCAATACCCAAAGATACTGGGCAAACCATTTTGTTTTAGGGTTTACCGGTCATAAACAGGTAATTTTTTGGGGCTATTTCATATTTTAGTAGTACTACTTACCCAAAAAGCATATTTTTGGCTTACTTTAGCGCAAAAGGGCAAAAATAGGTCTATATGTGTTTGACCAAATAGTCCAGAAATAGTGTTTTTTTTCCACAAAACAAAAATAGTCAAGCTGTATTTTTGCACTGAAATATGGCATCATTTATCCACCTAAACCCTTGTCGGAACTATGAAACAAATTTACAGCCAACCTCCAAGTAATTTGGGTAGAAGCCATACAACCACAACTCCCTACTGCACATGGATAGCAGTAGGCATGGTTATGTGGTTATTGGTAGCGCCCGTAGTTGCCAACACCACTCGTTATGGCAATGATAACGCTCCGTGTATGACAACTGACACAGAAGATAATAACCTTACAGAAGGTATTAACTTTTTAACCGGCACTTGGGATCATACGGTAGCCGTAGCTAATCATGTGCGAATGCCCATTTTTGTTTATCTGTTTATGCCCGGGGTGCCCGATTGTAAAACCATGCAAACCGATGTGCTTAAAAATAACGAAGTGGGAGCGCTGTATAATACCCGATTTATTTGCCACAAAATGAACATTCACAGCGCTGAGGGAATGAAGTTTAAAAACCGTTATGCAATAGACCAATATCCTACCTTGTTGTATTTTACACATACCGGCGCACTCATTAACAGGGCGCATGGGCACAAAAATGCAGAAGAAATGAAACTGCTGTGTACGCAGTCTCTCATTTTAATTAATTGCAGTGCAACTTCGGCAACTCCAATGGCGGTAAGTTATAGTGGTTATACCCCTGCAAACATACAAATGGTAAGCCCGCCTCTGCATGACGAAAAGATGAAAAAACTGTTGGATTATCAACTTTTATATGAGAATGGCAACGTAAGTCCTGCTTTTTTGTATGAGTATGCTTACATTTTAAAGGATTTCAGTATGCCTAATGCCTATGTTGTGAATCAGTACCTTGACCTCGTGTCGGCAGATTTAGAAGCGATTGAAAAAAATGCACAGTTTGTACTTGATTTTGCTACAGAGGTAAACACCGATGCTTTTGCCTGGCTTTTTACTTATCAACCCACTTATGCAGCCTTAGTAGGCGAAAATGTGGTAAACCAAACGCTGTTTAAGGCTATGCGCTATACCATAAATAAGGCTGCAAGTTTGCAAGACAAAGCCGAGTATAACAGCGTAATGGAAATACTACAACAGTGGGAGAACCCCAAATCTGAAATTTATCAATTAGAGCTAAACGAACTTTACTATCGCACACAAGGAAAATGGCAAGATTATAGCCACCTTATGCAGGGAAAACTGAGCAAAGCCCCATTTACCCAGCCCGATTTACTTAATAGGGCAGCCCAAAATTTTGCCCTCCATATTCATGATAAGCATAAGTTAGAAAGTGCACTTAAATGGGTAAAAGCCGCCATAAGGCAGCAACCGCATAACTACAACTACTACCAAACCTACGCCGCTCTGCAATACCGCCTTGGAAACAATAAAAAAGCGCTTGTTATATGCAGCAGAGCTGTAAAATTAGCTCAAAAATCGGGCGGCAGTATTGATTATACCGCTGCACTCTATTTGGAAGACCTCATAAAATCAAATAAACAGTTACCAACCGACCTTTTTGAATACTAAGCCTCTGCGAAACAAAAAATCGGGGGCTTTGGAAGAGGGGGTATTTTGCCTTTTAAATTCCCGTAAATACAGCTAAATTAAATTTTGCTGCTATAAGCGTAAATTTCAAGCTGTCTTGATTGTAGGCAGACCCGATGAAAACCCATCGGGTCTTTTTTGTTTTGTGAAATAGAACAAATCATCAATAGCCACCCTAATCATATACAATACTTAGGTGCAGCTCATCCTGCAAGTTCATGACGTATTTACAGGCTAATTGGTAAGATTTCAAGCAATACTTTATTTCACGCAAAGACGCAAAGGCACAAAGAAAAAAGAGAGGGTATTTGTATGTACTTGGCTACCGGCTATCATTCAACATTTATGGCGTGTTTACAGGCTAATTGGCAACATTTTACACAAAGAACGCAAAGTCTTTGTAACCTTTGTGCTAACCTTTGTGTTCTTTGTGGTTAAAATAAAAAGTTTAGTTAAGACCAAGACAAATGGCAAGTAGTTACAAAAAAGCGCTACAAATAAACGGCAACACTATTTTTATGCTTAACTTTAACCCTGTAAAACGAAGCCCTGCTTACAAAGAGTTAGTTATTCTAATGCTCCCCCTTCTTAAATTCACAATTATGGCATCATACTATAAAGAATTACTTTGTTTTTTACTGCTTTTTCTGTTTATTTTAAGCTCCAACCCGCAGTTGTGTGCGCAAACATATATAGGTAACACAAAAAAGCAAAATACGGCTCCTGCCGATACCAGCAACCAAAGCAAAAAAGCAAATTTTGATTATGGCGATGCCATAGACCTTAATATACCCGAGTCGGACGAGGAGGGTGCAGAATCTACTACCGATGCAGCGCCTGCACCCATGCCCGTAACACCGGCAACACAACCCTCTTTGTATAGCTCCTCTCAAACAAACCTTATACGAAGCAATAAATTAGTTAAAGGAATTGAGCCGGTAAGTTATTCCATAAATGGCGACAAAATTCCGGAATTTACCGATGCTGAGTATGCCGAGAAATTGGCAGCCCTTGCCACCGTTATCCCGATGGAGTATGATGAAGTGGTAGGCAGATTCATTAAAATATACACTGCCCAGCGCCGCGACCAGATAGCTCGCATGTTGCCAAGAACCGACCACTTTTTCCGTATTTTTGAAGATGCCCTTAGCCGATACGGGTTGCCCATAGAGCTGAAATACCTGCCCGTTATGCAGTCGGCGCTTATTCCTCATGCAAAAACTGCCGGTGGTGCCGGATTGTGGCAACTTCCCTACGGCACTGCCCGATTGTATGGATTAGAAGCCAATACTTTTATTGATGAGCGATTTGATCCTCTGCTATCAACCGAAGCGGCAGTGCAGCATTTGCGCAATCTGTTTAGCCGCTACCGAGACTGGCGGCTTACCATAGTAGCATTTAATGTAGGTGAAGGCACAGTTAATAAAGCGGTAAGAAGATCGGGCGGAAGAACCTCTTATACTGATGTAGTTCCATTTTTGAGTGAAGAGGCGCAAAGTTATGTGCCGCTTTACACCGCCGCTGTATATACCATGAACTACTATCCGCTCCACAATATCGTTAAATACGATGCTCCCTATAATTTTTATGCTACCGATACGGTGCGGGTTTATGCACCAATAGAACTGAAAGAAGTTGCTGCCACACTTGGCATGTCATTAGAGGAAATTCAGTTTTTGAATCCGGCAGTCATTAAGGGTGTAGTGCCACGCATGACCAATGGTTTTGCTTTAACCGTTCCTGCCTCTAAAGTGGGTGAGTTGCTGAGTTTGGTTAATGCTAAAATGCCCGTAAAAAACGAAATTGTGTTAAACACTGCCAGTGTGAAAGAAAAGGCAAAACTACCTGTTAATAGTGTTTGGAATTACAAAATGAATGAATATGGCTTGGAGTATGTGCCGGTAAAAATAGACGATGGAAAAACGGTGAACATAGACTACACAGTTAAATATGGCGATTCGTTCAGAAGCATTGCCGATACTTATGACTGTGAGCCCGGAGATATTAAGCGTTGGAACAAAATTGCCAATAACAAACTTATGCCGGGTCAAACCCTTATCATAAAAGTGCCGAAAGCCTATGCAAAAGTTTATGAAAACATAGCAGCCCGAAAACAACCCGAAAACATTACCCCTGTTTCTGAACTTCCGGAAATGAAGGCTGCTGCTGCCGAGCCGCTAATTGTAGCCCAATACATTACTAAAGAAGGCGACACACTTGATAAAGTAGCCGACTCTTTTAATGTAACAAAAAACCAATTGATGATTGTTAATAAACTTACGTCTGATAAAATTACGCCCGGTATTACCCTAAAAATTCCGGCACCCAAACGGTAGCAAATTGTAACTACTTAGGTGCTGTCTGCAATTCAAATTGATGGTGTATTTGCAGACTTAATTAAGGTGAGGTTGGCTTTACGGCAAAACCATAAGATAACGGTGCGCTGCACCTAACCGAAGGTTTTAGCAGCTATCCACTACCAAGATTTGGGTGCGCTGTACCTTTGTAGGCAAAGGCTTTGCTACAAAATATCTCTAAACGCAAACACAAATAGGGCAATGAGCTAACCATTATCCTGAAAAGGTGCAGCGCACTGAAATCCAACTACTTACAGCAAATTAAGCTACTATATACGCTCAATTTGTGCTCCTATGGCTTGCAGTCGTTTGTCTATGTGCTGATAACCGCGTTCTATTTGGTCTATATTGCTGATGGTGCTTTTACCTTCGGCAGAGAGGGCGGCTATTAAAAGCGCCACGCCTGCCCTTATATCGGGCGATGACATGTTGATGCCTCTTAGCGGGGAGCGGCGTTCAAGCCCTATTACCACTGCCCGATGTGGGTCGCACAGAATAATTTGTGCACCCATATCTATAAGTTTATCCACAAAAAACAGGCGGCTTTCAAACATTTTTTGGTGAATAAGCACACTACCCCGCGCCTGTGTAGCCGTAACTAAGGCAACACTCATTAAATCGGGCGAAATACCGGGCCAGGGCGCGTCGGCAATGGTTAAAACGGAGCCGTCTATAAACCTGCCTATTTCATACACTTCTTGCGGCGGTATGTGTATATCATCGCCAAGGAGGTGTAGCTGAATACCTAACTTTTGCTCAAAAAGGGCGGGAATAACGCCCAATTGGTCTAACCGCACGTTTTTAATGGTAATATCAGACCGGGTGAGGGCGGCAAGCCCTATAAAACTGCCTATTTCCAGCATATCGGGCAGTATGCGGTGGTGGCAGCCGTGCAGTTTGGTTACCCCTTCTACGGTAAGCAAGTTAGAGCCTGTGCCGCTTATTTTTGCACCCATGCTGTTTAGCATGTGGCATAGTTGCTGAATATAGGGCTCGCAGGCGGCATTGTAAATGGTAGTAATACCTCGGGCAAAAACGGCTGCCATGAGTATATTGGCGGTGCCGGTTATGGAGGCTTCTTCCATGAGTATGTAAGCGCCTTTAAGGGCGGGCGCTTTTACTATAAATGCGTTTTCAGCCTCTTTGTATGCAAACTGTGCGCCTAAACTTTGTAACCCTAAAAAGTGGGTATCTAACCGCCGCCGCCCAATTTTATCGCCGCCGGGTTTGGGCAGGTAGGCTTGCCCAAATCTTGCCAGCATAGGACCAATTACCAATACCGACCCGCGCAGTTTTCCGGTTTTATTGGTAAACTCGGGGCTGTTGAGGTAAGAAACATCTACGGCATCGGCTTTAAAAGTATAGGTATCGGGGGTTGATTGGGTTACTTTCACCCCCATATCGCGCAGTATATCTATGAGCTTGTTTACGTCTTGTATATCGGGTATATTAGAAATGGTTACTTCTTCGTCGGTTAAAAGTGTGGCGCTAATTATTTGTAGCGCTTCGTTTTTTGCGCCTTGCGGTGTAAGTTCGCCCTTAAGGGGTTTACCGCCTGTTACTAAAAAGGTATCCTGCTGCATGGCAATATGGCAAGTAATAGATGGATTAGATAAAAAAAGGGCGCTCGCCTGAAAAGAGTGAACACAGTTGCTTTTGCCCGATGAATGAGCAGTGGTTATTGAGGTGGCTGTGGTTTCTTTTTGCGGCTTTTGCGTTTTCTTTTACGCGTTGGGGAGGAGCCGGATTGGGAGGAGGGTTGTTTTTGGGCATTTGAGCCTTTAGATTGCTGAATTGGTGGTGGCGCTAATGACATGGGTTTGAGCAATCCTCTTTCTGATAACCATTTTTCAGCCCAATCTATGTCTAACTGCCCATGAGAAAGGCGTTTTAAATCATGCTTTATGGTGTCGGCGCTTATCTGACTGTCTTTGTTCCAAGTTCTGTGAACAAGGTGCATGTAATATACAATAAGTCTTGTAAGCTCAGCTCGTTTGCGCTCGTTTTCTAACCCAATGGTTTGTTGAATAAGCGCTTCGAGGTTTTTGCCGTAGTTTCCTCTTTTTACGTTGGAGGTAGGATTTGGGTAGGGCACATCAGCACTTTTGGGCATTATTTGCTCAAGGTTTTCGGGCACAGGGTAGGGAGCGTCTATATCTAACTTAAAATCGGCAATAGCGTGGAGTTGGTCCCAAAGTTTGTGTTTATACTCTTCAATGTTTTTGAGATTGGGGTTCAACTGCACCATCAGGTTAATGATAGCATGGGCGGCGGCTGTGCGTTTTTGGCGGGTTTCTAATTGTATAGCAGCCTGCACCATTTTTTGTACGTTTCTGCCGTACTCTCTAAAAATGATGGGTTCGTTGTTGGTATTGTAGTTTAATGAATGTTCGCCCATAAAAAAATTGGGGTGGGGGTTATAGCTGAAAAAAACAATAAAAGCCGTTGCTGTGTATAAAGAAACGCCAACAACTGCGCCGCAAAGATACACAAAACCGATGCAATGTTGTAAAATAAGGCTTTCTTTGGTAAATTAAGTGCGTTTATCGGAGTATATAACGGAGTGCAAAAGCGCCGCCGGGCAAAAAACTAAATCCGTTGTCGAGCCATCCATAGGCAGGTTTTGCGGTAAATGAAAAACTAATGGGGGCATTTGCTATGGTATATTCCAGCCCAAAAACGCCATCAGCGCCCAGGCTCAAGCCACCATTGTAAGTGCCTATATGAGCGCCGGCACCATAAATAAAATTCAGTTCGGGGGTAAAAAGTTCGGCATGCCACTCGGCAAGTAAAATTGCCTCAAAGCCTTTGGCATAAGCGCCGCCCAAATCGCCGTAATAACCCAGTATGCCTTCAAAAGCAAACCTATCGGTAGTAAATTGTTTGTAGTTTAACCCTACCGGCACGCCTAAGTTAACTCCTATGGCGCTGCCATATACCTGCGCCTGTACCTCTGTGGTAGCTCCAAGCAGCGCAAAAAATAGAACAAATAATGCAAGATTTTTTTTCATAAACAGTTTAGTGTGGTAAATGGTAATCATTTTGCAGACATTTTGTATTAACTCTTTATTTCCTGAAAAGTTGTATGGCAGTAAAAAAATAATTCTAATCTTTTGAGTCTTTTTCTGTGCCAAGTAACGTTATTTCAACTTAAATTAAAGTACTAACCTTATATTTGCATGGTAAAATACAAACGGCAGCCAATAGTGGGTAATTATACAACCTACCAAAACACCTCTCATGACAGAAAACAACAAAAACATTACCCCTAACAGGTTAGCCGTTACTACTGCTTTTTTATGTGCGCTTGCCACTTTGGGCGGATTGCTTTTATTGCATTATTTACTCCCTACGCTGCCGGTTGTAGTTATACTGCTGGGCTGTTTGCTTTGTTTTGTAGTTTGTTATGTGCTTTTTTACGGCGCATTGGAGCGTTTTATTTACCGCAGAATAAAACTCATTTACAAAATTATTCACCGACTTAAAAAGCCTATTGGCTACATACCCGAAAAGCCCAACATGAGCCGGAACGTACTGGAAGATGTAACTTTGGAAGTGATGGAATGGGCTGAACAACAAAGTACCGAAATAGAACAACTTAAAAAATTAGAGGCATACCGCCGTGAGTTTTTAGGCAATGTATCGCATGAGCTTAAAACGCCCCTTTTTAACATGCAGGGTTACTTAGATACACTCATTGAGGGCGGTATAGATGATCCCAGCATTAACCGCGAATACCTACACAGGGCAGCTAAAAATGTGGAAAGACTCATTAACATTGTCAATGACCTTGACATCATTAGCCGGCACGAAAGCGGCGAGCTGGAGTTAAACTGGGAACGTTTTAAAATTTATGATTTAGCCCGCGAAGTAATGGATTCGTTTGAGATGCTTGCCGATGCCAATGATATTTCTATTGTTTTTAAAGATGGTTGCAGCACCTCTATTGTAGTTCTTGCCGATAAAGAAAAAATAAGGCAGGTTTTTAATAACCTCATCTCTAACAGCATTAAATACGGCAAGGAAAACGGCAAAACCTCCATTGGTATTTATGACATGGATAAACTTGCGCTGATAGAAGTAACCGATGACGGTATAGGCATTGAAGCCAAGCATATACCCCGATTATTTGAGCGCTTTTACCGTATAGACCCCAGCCGCTCGCGCATGTTGGGCGGCTCAGGGCTGGGGCTGGCTATTGTAAAACACATAGTAGAAGCTCACGGGCAAAACATTCATGCCCGCAGTACACCCGGCGTGGGCACTACTTTTGGGTTTACCCTCCAAAAAGCCTGATTTTTTTTTGCCTTTTTCTATTTTTTGCTTCTTTTTTTTGCTTTGTTGGTAAAATTGGGCTAAATTTGAACAACTTTTTGCCATTGCTGCCTTTGGTTTGTGCAGTGGCGGTTTTATTTTTATGTGAAGCGGTTTTTTTGTTTTCCTTAAACGGTTAAGCCGCTGTTTCTTTTGCGGCGCACAAATGGGTTGCGCTATGCGGAATAATGAACCCATTTGCCCTCCTTTCAAAAGATTGGCACATTGCGAGGCAGCAAACTACGATGTTTGCTGATGTGCCATCTTTTCACATAAAAATAAAAAATCATGAAAAAGTTCTTACTAACCTCTGTAAAGGCAGTAGCAAGCTGCTTGTTTTTATTGATTTGTCTGTCAAACGGGTGGGCAAATACCGTTAATGTGCCCAAAGGCGGAGCCACCATAGAGGTAGGACCCGGCGGCAACAGCCAGCAAATTAAGGTGAAAAACACCACCGGTAAAACCGCTACCGATATTACCATTACCGTTTACAAAGACGACAACTCGGCTGTGCCCAATATCCAAACCATTGATATTGAAAACGCTACCGATACCTTTGACGACAATGACAATGGCATAAAAGACCCCGCCGAAACCGATAATACCGACTCCTCGCCCGGTACTACCGGCAGAACCATTACCCCATCGGGCACCAGCGATATTAAAGACGGCGAAACCGTTACCGTAAACATCGGGTTTACCGGCAATTTGCCCCCGGGCACAAAACTCAAAGTGCGGTTTTCTACCAAAGACAACGCCAATAAACACTACGATATGTGTGCCGCCTCGCAACTTAAAGGCGTGGGCAATACCTACAATATCCATGTGCCCAAAGGTACGCACACCGTTTACACCGAAGCGCACAATATAACGGTAAGCAACATATCGGGTTTTATGCTCCAGATTCCGCCCTCTGCCGGTATCAATTTTGCCAATATCCTCGTAGCGCCGCCTTTTCAGGCAAGCACAGTAAATATAGTAGGCAATCAGGCAAACATTATACCTAATCCGTTCATTGCCCCATTTGAAAAAATGGAACTATATATACAGTTGAGCGCACCACCCATGCCTGCCACCGGCGCTACCATAACATCGGTTACTATGGCGCAAGAAACCCAACCCAACTGCATTTTTCCGCTTATTACCGGCGCTGTTGCCAAACCAAGTACCTTGCCTCCGTTTTTTGATGTTTTTACCACCATTGCCTTTAACCCCGCACCCCTCCACTGTAAAGATTTTACCTTTACCAACAGTACCGGGCAGGCTGCCTCTGATTTTCATGCTGCTATTACCGGCACCGGCGGCTCGCTCAAGGCTACCGTTATTACCGCCCCACCCGGCTGTGGCGACCCCAAAATCCCCTCTAATGATAAAGACTTGGGAAACCCCTGCGACATTGTTTGGGCAAACGCTTGCATACCGGCAGGCGGCAGCATTACCATACGTTTTTGTACCCAAAACGGACCACTTGGTTTTGGAGGCGGCTACTGGACTAACAATGGTAAAAACATAGGCAGTATTAACTTGGCAGATGTAGTTGATACCGGAAACGACCAAGGTGTACCGGGCAATAATTATTTTGTTCAAATAGACGATAATGTTCATACCTTTTTGCCCGATGGAAGCGGGCTGCAAACCGTAAAAATGAGCAACGCTTTTATTGCCGAACAACCTTTTGATATATCGGTAGCATCATCGGGAGGCGGTTTGCCCTGTGCGGCTACTTTGCCCGGCAATCCTCTGTATAATCCCATACCTTGCCCCAGTATAAGTGGTACGCCTTTTCCGCCAAGCGAATACCCGCGACTAACCACCAAAGTAAACCAACCCCTTATTTTTACCAACGGCGCTAATCCCATTACCAACATCAACATTACCCCGCCGGTTATGCTCAATCCGGCACAAGCCTATTTGTGCGGCATACATTACCATGTTTCTAACTACCTGAGCAACTGGGCTGTCATTTTTGAGCGCCAAGGTAATATGGGAGTAGCAATTACCTATACCAATGGCACCACAGAACGCTACATTGTAGAGGTAGGTACAAACAATACCCATGCCGGCGAAACCGGTGGCGCTTGTTTAGGCGGCACAAGTACCGAAGTGGACTGTGGCGCTCCCGATGTGGTAGTGGTGAGCGGCTCACTTGGTTTTCCGCACGCATGGGGCGAGGCAGGTGCAGAATGTGGCGATATAACCGAAGCCGCCGAAGCCATTTGCGCCGCCTACGAAGCCAACGGCAACCAACCCATACACGTAACCATTGATGCGCATGGCTCATCGGGCAGTATAGAAATTGGCGGGCAAACCCTTACCATTGATAATATAGCCGCATTTGCCCAAGCCGTAGCAGGTAAAATTGCCTCGCTCAACATCTTTGCTTGTAGCGTGGCAGAAGGACCCGAAGGCGAAGCCTTTATTTGCGCCTTAGAAGAAGCGCTGGGTTGCAATGTAGTTGCCTCTACCGGGGTAATGTCTGATTTAGGCGAAGACCCCAACGCATGGTTCACCGAAGGCGAAATGGTAAGCTGGGAGCCCGCCGAACCACCGGTAATCACTTCTGTTTACCCACCTATGGCTTACCCGGGCGAAACCGTTACCATTCACGGTTCGGGGTTCGATTTTGGACAGCCCGGCTCCACCATTTACCTCAACAGCTTTTTCGATATTTTTTACTCCAATTACACCATTTGGACAAATACCCGAATTGTGTTTACCATGCCCTGCTCGCCCATACCACCTCCGCCCGGCTCATCGGCAGTGCCCATTCAGGTAATAAGACCCAATGGAGCTGCCAGCAACTTTGTGCCACTTGATTACCTCTCACCACAAAAAGCCTTTATCACCAATCCGGCTATGGAGCGCGAAAATGTTGTGCAGCAAACCTTTTGGATTCATGCCACAGCCGAAGGTATCAGCAACAACTACCAGCAAGCCGCTTTTTATTACCGAAACACCCCTGCCGCCCCTTGGATACTCATAGGCATTGATACCGATGGCGCCGCACCCGCTATAGGTACAGTAGTGCCGCTTGGCAATACCGGCAATGGCTGGGCTATACCCTGGAACCCGCCCCCACTGCCCACCGCCGGCGCTTGGAAAGAAATTAGAGTAGTTTTTACCGACTTGTGCGGCAATACCGTAGAAGACATAAAACCCGTTTTTTGCGACCCCACACCCCTTAAACCCCTCATTAACTACGAAACTTCTACATTAGTAGGCAACCGACTTTTTGATGACAGCTTTATCAATATCAACCTGTTTGTGGCTGATGAAAACGCCAACTTACTTACATTTGTGTGGATACCCCTGCTTTTTAACTGGGAGCGCGAACTGGAAGATATGGGGCAGCAAGGCTCAAGTATTGAAGATAAAGAAGGTCATGACGCATCGGATATGGCTTGCGGTCCGGTAGCGGGAGCTTCGTGTTTGCGTTATTTTAAAGACCAGTTTCCGGGTATAAACGGCGCTACCATTGACTCCATAGCACAACTGCTTGCCTGCCATGCCAATACCGATGACGTTGAAGGCACTAAAGTTCGCGATTTGTTGAAAGGTATTTTAGAAACGCTTAAAGGGTTAAACGCTAATCCCGATGGCTGGACTGCCGAATGGCACGACGTAAATACCGACCCTAAATCTGCTATGGCAGACATGATTAAGTGCATGACCGTAGAAGGCGCTGATGTGATACCCCTCTTTTACCAAGCCGTAAACTGCGACCGCAATGAAGACGGGGTAATAGATGAAAAAGACCATGCCGGACACTACGTTACGCTTAAATCTTCACATTTTAAAGCTATTAACGACACGCTACGCCACTTTATAGATTTTATGGACCCCTGGACAGGCAATACCCAAGAGTTTGAGGTGGATAACAGCACCTCACCACCACAGTTAAAAGGCAAAATCAGTTGCTTTTCACAAGATACTTGTTATACCGGTAATACCTACCTGCGCGGATTCATCAAAATTAAACCTCCCGCAACCGCCGGCGGCGGAAGCCCCCAACAACGCATTGCCCAAACATCGGGGTTTTCTGATGCCGCTTTGTTATCATCTTCTATGAATATGCCCCTCAGCGGACCGGGCAACTATACTTTCACCATTCCTGCCAATGCTTTTGAATCGGGGCAACAAACAGCCACGCTGGTTACTACCGATGCCGATGGCAACCAACAAAGTACCAATGTGCTTGTTTTTATAGGCGGCTGCAATGAGGCAAACTTTTACTACTACCAAACCGGCGCGCCACTTACCGTGCAGTTTACCGATGTAACCCAATACAACCCCAATTATTTGCCCGATTCATGGGGCTGGGATTTTAACAACGACAACATCATAGATGCCACCGCGCAAAACCCAACCCATACTTTTCCGGCTGCCGGCTCATACATGGTTAAATTTTATGTAACATCGGGCAATTGCACCGATATGGTTGCCCTTACCGTTAATGTGAGCTCTGCTCCGCCGCCACGCCTGTTTGCCAAAGCATTTCTGGAGGGTGCATACATCGGGTCGGGGGTTATGAGCAATATCCTCCTTACCGAAAACCTCCTACCCAAAACCCAGCCCTACAACCGCCCACCCTGGAACTACAACGGCAACGAAGGAGTAGCCGTACTACCACCCAATACCACTGATTGGGTACTGGCAGAACTGCGCAGCACTGCCACACCTGCCAACATTGTAGCCGCCAAAGCCGGCTTCCTTAAAACCGATGGCACGCTGCAAGATGTGGATGGCAATGCAGGTTTTACCTTTCCGGGGGTAAATACCGCCCAAAACTACTTGGTGGTTCTCCGCCACCGAAACCACTTAGCAGTTATAAGCTCCACTGCCACCCCGCTCAACAACAGCCTTGCACCCTACAACTTTACCCTCTCAGCCACCCAAGTGCAGGGAACTAACCAAATGAACCTGATGCCGGGCGGATTTTACGCCCTTAGCGCAGGCGATTTTAACGCAGACGGAGTAATTACCGTGCTTGACTTTAATTTTTACCAAGCACAAGCCGCCATGCTAAACCAATACTTAGATGCCGATTGTAACTTAGACAAAGCCGTTACCGTTGCCGATTTTAACCTCTATAAGCCCAATGCCAGTAAAATTGGCGTTAGCCTTATCAGATACTAACCTCTAAATACTGCCAACTGCAACAGCCTGCCACTTTCTATAAAAGCGTGCGGGTTGTTGTAGTTGCATTTTACCCCCGGCTACTGCCGCCACAGCAAAACTTACCTGTTTATGCCTTACCTTTGTAGGGCTATGTTTACCATTAACCAAATACAACAAATTACCGGCGCACAATGGCTGCAACAAGCCAATGCCGATGCACCCATACACCACCTGCTTACCGATAGCAGAAAAATAGCTTTTGCGCCCGATGCCGTATTTTTTGCCCTTTCCGGCGCTACCTATAACGGCAACAGCTTTGTGGGCGAAGCATACGCCAAAGGTGTGCGTAACTTTGTTGTAAGCCGCTCATTAAACGCCGCTGCCTATCCCGCCGATGCCAATTTATTGCTTGTGCCCAATGCGCTTACTGCCTTGCAACAAGTAGCCGCTGCACACCGCCGCCGTTTTACCCTGCCCGTAGTAGGCATTACAGGCAGCAATGGTAAAACGGTGGTAAAAGAGTGGCTGTACCAGCTCCTTTGGCAAAATTACCACATAGTGCGCAGCCCCAAGAGCTATAACTCGCAGGTAGGCGTGCCATTATCGGTCTGGAAAATAGAACCTGCACACAACCTTGCCCTGTTTGAAGCCGGCATTTCGCAGCCTGCCGAAATGGATAAATTAGAGCCGGTAATTGAGCCCCAAATAGGCATTTTTACCAATATAGGTAATGCGCACAACGAAGGCTTTGAAAGCATGCAACAGAAAGCTACAGAAAAAATGCACCTGTTTAAACATGCCCAATACCTTATTTACTGCGCCGATTACCCGCATATTTCAGAAGCCATACAAACATGCCGCACCCAGCACCCCCACCACTACCGTTTTACTGCCCTTGCATGGTCTAAACAAGCGCTCGCTCCACACCTTGCCCTTTATGCTCAACCACAGCGGCACAGCCACCATACCACCGTAGCTATTACCTATAAACACCTGCCTGCTTTTTCCTTCCAATTGCCTTTTATTGACGAGGCTTCAATAGAAAATGCCATTCACTGCTGCCTCTTAATGCTGCACTTAGAACTGCCCGTGCCGGTAATCATAGAAAGAATGGCACAATTGTCGCCGGTAGAAATGCGGTTAGAACAACGAAAAGGCATCAACCAATGCACCATTATTAACGACTCCTATAATTCCGATTTTAACTCGCTGGCTATTGCTCTTGATTTTCTTGAACACCAAACACAACATCCCACCAAAACCGTCATTTTATCGGATATGCTCGAAACCGGCGAGCCGCCACAAACGCTCTATGCCCGGGTAGCACAACTTTTGCAGCAAAAACAAGTGCATCGGTTTATAGGCATCGGGCAGGGATTGGCATCGGTAAAAGAGCTGTTTGCCCCGCTTAATGCCGTTTTTTTTCACTCCACTACCCATTTTTTGAGCCATAACATGGCATTCAACAATGAGGCTATATTGGTTAAAGGCGCTCGCCCCTTTGCCTTTGAAAAAATAGTGCGCGCCCTTGCCCAAAAGGTGCACAATACCACCTTAGAAATAAACCTCAATGCCATAACACACAACCTTAGGGTTTACCGAAACCTGCTGCTGCCCACAACTAAAATAATGGTTATGGTAAAATCGCTGTCGTATGGCAGTGGCGGTTTTGAAATAGCCGCCCTATTACAGCAAAACAAAGCCGATTATTTAGCTGTAGCCTATACCGATGAAGGGGTAGAGCTTAGGCAAGCCGGTATTACCCTGCCCATAATGGTAATGAACCCCAACCCGGGCAGTTTTAACGCCCTTGTCCGAAACCGGTTAGAGCCCGAAATGTATAGCTTGCCGCATTTGCAGCGGTTTGTAGAGTATTTGCACCACTCGCCGGTAGATGTGGTTTTTCCGTACCCCATTCACCTTAAATTAGATACCGGTATGCACCGGCTGGGTTTTGAACAGCCCGATATTCCTCAGCTCATCGGGATATTAAAAAACAACCCCTATTTGCATATTGCATCGGTTTTTACCCACCTTGCCGCCGGCGATGATGCCCGGCACGATGACTTTACCCACTCGCAAATTGCCCTGTTTGAGCAAATGTACAGTCAGTTATTGCCTTGTTTTGCCACCCCGCCACTGCGCCACCTGCTAAACAGCAGCGGCATAAGCCGTTTTGCTGATACCGCCCAAATGGATATGGTGCGGCTGGGCTTGGGTTTGTATGGCATAGACCCTACCGGCTATGTGCAGCATTTACTGGCTAATGTAAGCACCCTTAAAACGCATGTATCGCAGGTAAAAACAGTGCAACCTTTTCAAACCGTAGGTTACAGCCGTATGGGTAAGGTAACCCGCCCTACCCGCATTGCCACCGTAGGCATAGGTTATGCCGACGGGCTAAACCGCCGGCTGAGCAATGGCAAAGGTAAGATGTGGATTAAAGGCTGCCTTGCTCCCATTATTGGTAATATATGTATGGATATGTGTATGCTTGATGTTACCGATATTCCCGATGTGGAGGAGGGCGATGAAGCCATTGTTTTTGGCGAACAACTACCCGTGCAGCAAGTTGCCCGATGGCAGGATACCATCCCTTACGAAATTTTTACCGGCATTTCGGGCAGGGTAAAACGCCTATATTTTCAGGAGTAGCAGAGGAAGTTAGGAGTTAGGAATTGCGGATTAGGAATTACGAATGGTCTTAGTACCCACTATTGAATACCTATTACCCACTATTATCTACCATATACCAAAACTGGTGGTGGGTCTAACCGGTTGATTTGAGTACAGCTTCAGAATAGATTCCATGTTT
>ERZ761602.955-NODE-955-length-56712-cov-10.240518_pt1 | contig 56712 bp, 44 predicted proteins | sample MGYA00512165_ERZ761602 | MGnify/ENA primary metagenome ERZ761602 (study PRJEB28899, sample SAMN02445085) | bioreactor sludge metagenome | biome: EBPR sludge; isolation source: Thorneside wastewater treatment plant | place: Australia: Brisbane, Thorneside... | reverse complement strand
GTCGGCCTGCACTGGGCCCGGCTTGTCACGTAGTCCGCTTCGCGGACAACGTGACCTACCAAAAAAGGCGCCCGCCAGCCGGCCGGTCGGGGAGGGCGATCGGCAAAAGATTGGCTGGCGGGCATTGAAGCTGGTTTGGCGCGATCCATGCGCCTGGATCGGCGAGGGCTTCGCCGTTCCTGGTCGATCAAGGCTCAGGCTTCGGCCTTGACTTCGGTTTCAACCGGGGCGGCCTTCTGCACTGGCGCCTTGCGCGCCTTCGGAGCGGCGGCCTTCGGTGCAGCAGCCTTCGGTGCAGCGGCCTTCGGTGCAGCAGCCTTCGGAGCAGCAGCCTTCGGTGCAGCAGCCTTCGGAGCAGCAGGCGCCGCGGCCTTGACTGCCGGCTTCTTCGCAGCTTGCGCGCGATTGCCTGCATCCAGTGCACGCACGGCCTTGCTGAGTTCGTCGACGCGCTTGGTCAACTGTTCCAGTTCTTCACGGCCCGGAATGCCGAGCGTGCCGAGCGCCTTGGACACGCGATTCTCGAAAACCTGTTCGAGGCGATCCCAGGTATCGGACGCGCGTTCCTTGACCTGCGAGACGGATTTTTCGACCATACCACGTACTTCCTCTACCTTGGAGCCAGTCAGCTTGCGGGTGGCTTTCTCCAGCACCGCACCTTCCTTGACCAGCGTTTCGTAGAACTTGCCGCTCTGCTCCTGCGCCTTGGAGAACGCGCCGAGACCGGCGAGCCAGATTTGCTCGGCCTGCTCCATGATTGCCTTGGCGGTGTACTTGAGCGACTTGTCGCTACCGGCGTCCTTGAGCTTGGACTTCAGTTTTGAACCCTTCGACGTCTTCATCAGTTACCTCTGCGTGTGTGCAGCCTCGACCCGCCTCGCCACGATGCGAAGCGCAGGATGTGAGGCGCATCCTGCGGGCCGCAGCTAGAATATTCACACTATGCAACGTGGCGGCGAGCTTGATCTGATGCGGATTGCGGGCATTTTCGCCACGCCCGCCCGCGGCACCCGATGGCGCGGCGTCGGCAACTGCGGAAGCATCCTGATCAGTCGGTAGTCGCGTCTTCCGCTACCAGCGCAAGCGCATCTCCGGTGAGCGGGCGACTGCTCTTGCGCAACCGCGGACGCCGTTGAGCGTGGGTGCGCGCGATCACCCTTTCGAGTTCCTTGAGCGCGCGATCCAGACGCGACAGAACGGTCGAATTGGGTGGCTTGGTGCCCTCCAGTCCATCCCAAACGGTGCGCTGGGCATCGTCGAGGATTTCTTCGCGCAGGTGCAGGCCGTGGCGTTCCAGAACCGGTCCCAGTTCGTTGCGACGGCGCCGCAGATCGGCCAATGTGGTCGAATAGGCATGTTCGCAGAGCCGTCGGCGGCTGGCGAAGCTGAAAACGTTGGTGAAGAACATTTCGGCATCGTCCGGATCCGGCTGGAACAACACCAGATCGGAGTGGTCGTAGCTCTTGTCGTAGTTGCCGAACCCCACCCGCATCCGCGAGTACAGCATCGCGCGGATGGTCTGCGAGATCACCCGCGGCAGACCGCCCTCGACCAGGCTGCCCGGGGGCTCGTCGCCACGGTCGCGCAGCGCCGAGGCGTCGAACGGTACCAGCGGATTCAGCGCCAGCAGCAGGTCGATATCCTCGTCGAGAGCCACCGAGGCGTGCAGCGTGCGTTGCAGCGCGCCGTCGACGTAAAAGCGCCCGTTGATTTCGACCGGGGGGTAGAAGCCGGGCAGAGCTGAACTCGCCTGTACCGCCTTGGAGATCGGGATGGCGTCATCGCCGGCGCTTCCGAAGCGCACGGTATGGCCGGTGTCGAGGTCGACGGCGACCACGTACAGCGGACGATCCAGCTTGCGGAAGTCGTTGCTGCGCCCAGGCGCGCTGAACATGCTGTTGAGATAGCGTTCGATGCCCTCGTTGTCGAACAGGCCGGTCGGAATGGCACTGCCCAGGCGCCCGAGCGACTCGCTCCAACTCACCGAGCCCGGATGCAGGGCCATGTCCAGCAGCCACTCGCCGATGATCTTGGGCAACGAGCCGAGGCGCTGGATGTACTCGTAGAAGGCCGGCTTGAGGAACATCTCTGGACGGAACTGGTGTTCCGGATCTTCCTCGGTAATGAACATGCGGCACATGGTCGCCGAGTCCACCCGATTGGCGAGGCCGGCAGCGAGGAACGCGCCGGAGCTGACGCCCACGTAGACGTCCAGTCGGGTCAGGTCGAGGCCGGCGATGGCTTCATCCAGTGCGCGCAATGCGCCCATTTCGTAAATCCCGCCGATCGGGCCCCCGCCGGCCACGGCCAGGCCGATGCGATGCGGCCTGCGCAGTGAACGGACCCGGCGTGCTTCCTGCAGATGCAGCATATTCCACCCATCCCGATTCGCGACGCGCCCGATTGTAGTCGCGGCCGGTTGGAGAAATCGCTCCTGGCGCGTCCTTGTTTACCTTCTTGCTTCGCCGCCGGCCGGGACTTGGCGGGTCGGGTCGCGGCGGTGCTCGCGCGGTGGCCCTCCTGGAGTGCATTCTCGGTTTTCCCGGCCCAGACTATGTCCATGAACGAACGAGAGTTTTTGCCCGCGCGAGCGCGCCGGAAGCTGCTTGCCCACAGCCTGCGGGTAGTCTGGTTGACGCAGTTGCTGGCCGTGCTGATGCTGGCGGACTGGCTGGTGCGTCAAGGCTGCAGTTGGCCGCGGGCCGCGCTGCTGGTGTTGGCAGGCTGGCTTTTGCTGCAGGCAGTGTTTCTGGCGTTCGGTTTCGTGCTCAAGCTGGCGGTGGGCGACTGGCCACCGGCCACTCGCGGAACGCCGTTGCGGGCACTGCGGACGGCAGCGGTGGAAATGGCCTGGATGGTGCGGTTTTACCTCTACGACCACCCGTGGCGATCGGCACCGGTGCAGATGCTCGACGGCGATGACCGGGCTCCGGTATTGCTGGTACACGGCTTCCTCTGCAACGGCGCCGTGTGGCGACCGTTTGCTCAGCATCTGCGCGATCGCAGCTTTGCCGCGGTCAGTCTGGAGCCGAGCTACCGGAACTTCCAGCGGCAGTTGGACGACTTGCACGAGGCCGTGGCGGCACTCTGCGCCCGCAGCGGTCGCCAGCGCGCGCTGCTGGTCGGACACAGCATGGGCGCGCTGTTGGTGCGGGCATATGCCGAGCGCAATCCAGAGCGTTGCGCCGGTGTCGTTTGTGTCGCGGCACCGCACCACGGCACCCTGCTGGCGGATTACATCTACGGCGTGGAAGCGGGCCCGCCGTCGGCGCGTTGTCAATGGCTTCAGGCGATCAACCAGCGCGACCGCGAACGCATCGGCGTGCCAGCCTTGAATCTGTGGACGGCAGACGACAACATCGTCATCCCGGCGCGCAGCGCGCAACTCGGCGACACGCCGGAGCGCACGTTGCACGGGCACGGACACCTGGCGGCGATTGCCGCCGGCAGCGCGTGCGCCGCGTTGATCGCGGCCATGGCGCAGGTCGAAGCCTTGTAGTTGAACCGGTTTCGCCTCATCGTGCCTTGTTCCGCGCCCGCCGCACACTCCCCGTCCAACAGAGGTTTCCAGGATGATCAAGATCGGCGATGCCGCACCGGATTTCGAATTGGAGGCCGACGACGGCAGCCGCTTCAAGCTGTCGGCGCATCGCGGCAAACGCGTGCTGCTGGTGTTTTATCCGGGCGACAACACGCCGGTGTGCACGGCGCAGCTATGCGAATACCGCGACGGCTTCGACGACTACCGCGATCTCGGTGTCGAGGTCATCGGCATCAGCAAGGACAGTGCCGAGAGTCATCGCGACTTCAAGCGCAAGCGCCTGCTGCCGTTTACCCTGCTCAGCGATCCTGCACTGCTTGCGGCCAAGCTGTATGGCGCCAGCGGAATGCTGGGCATGAAGCGCGCCACTTTCCTGGTCGACGAGCAGGGTGTGATCCGCTACGAACATGTCGAAGCGCTGGCGCTGTTTCGCCGCAGCCATGAGGAACTGGTTGCAGCCGTGCGCGCGCTGCCGACGAAATTCGGCAAGTCGTGAGCGCGGTCGGCGAACGTCTGCGCGCTTTGCTGGCGCGCCTGCAGGCCCAGCACCAGCTATCGGCCAGCGATCCCGCGGTCAGTCGACGCCTTGCGGCACTGCGCGCCTGGCAGGCACGCCGACTGGCATCCACGTATGCGGATATCCATCGCACCGAGCCCTTCGCTGCCGCCTGCGAATTCTTTCTCGCCGATCTCTACGGCGAGGGCGATTTCGCCGATCGCGATCGTGCGGTGGAGCGCGTGGTCCCGATCATGATGCGCATCCTGCCTGAGGGCGTGCTCGCCAGCCTGGCGCGCGCGATCGAATTGAATGCCTTGAGCCAGGAACTGGATTACGCGATGGCCGCTGCCTTGCCCGAACATTGCATCAGCGCGGCCGAAATCAGCGATGTGGACTACGCCGGTGCCTATGCCGCGTCGGCTGAGTCGGCGATGCGACGGCGGCAGTTGGCGCTGTTGCTGGTGCTGGGACGCGAACTCGATCGCCTGGTGCGCAAGCCGATGCTGTCGGAATTGCTGCACCTGTGCCGCTGGCCGGCAAGACTCGCCGGGTTGGGCGCACTGCAGAGCTTTCTTGAACGCGGCTTCGACGCCTTCGGTCGCCTGAATGGTGCTGGTGTGTTCCTCAGCACCATACTCATGCGGGAACGCGCGTTCATGTCCGCCATCGGGCGCGTTCAGGGCGGCAGCAGCGAACTGCATCTGCAGGATTCGAGCAGTTGGAACAGGTAGGGCGGGGGGGCAGGCGGCGCACGGGAATAGCGTCGATCCTGTGCTTGTCCCGGTGCATCCAGACTGGACGGGGTTGATTCGGCATTGGACTTTGTGGGTCCAGACTTGTCTGGACGCTCTTGATTCGGCATTTGCCCTGGTGCGTCCAGACTTGTCTGGACGGGGTTGACCCGGCATTGGATCTTGTGGGTCCAGACTTGTCTGGACGCTCTTGATTCGGCATTTGCCCTGGTGCGTCCAGACTTGTCTGGACGGGGTTAACCCGGCATTGGATCTTGTGGGTCCAGACTTGTCTGGACGCTCTTTTGCCTTTCCTTTTTGTCAGATGAAGCAGGTCGCGTCCAGACAAGTCTGGACCCACAAGAGCGTGCCATTTGCGCGCCTTTCCCGCGCCCCTTCCCCGTCGCTTTGGCTCTTCCATGATCGAGCGAGAAGCGTCCAGACAAGCCTGGACTCACATGAGCCTGCAAATTGCGCGCCTTTGCCGTGCCCCGCGCCCCGCCCTCAATCCCCGAATTCCTGCTCCAGATAGCGTCGAATCTCGGATTCGATCGCGCCCTTGATCGGCAACAGCAGCCAACTGATGTCGGCGTGCACGGTCACCGAATCGACCTCGACCACGATCTCGCCCTCGACGCCGCTGCGCGAAAACTCCAGCGTATTGCGGTTCCACTGGGCTTCGATCTCGAATTTGTCGCGAATGTGTTTGGCGACCTTGTCGACCGCCTTCTTTCCCTTGGCGACGCCCAGCGAGTGCTTGCGGTGCATGCGTATCGTGGCCATTTCGAGCCCTCCCTTGCCCGGTGTCGTCCGTAGTTGATTATGATCAACTCCCGGTCATGTGGGGAGCGATCTGTGCGCATCTGCCTTGCTTTGTGTTTGCTCGGCGCCGGAGCGTTCGCCTGGGCGCAGGATGCCAGCGAGCGCGCCCCCACGGTTCCGGTTGCGGCGCAAGCGGCTGCGGCTGGCGCTCCCGTGCCGAAAGCGGCGCCGGTCGCGACGACGCCGACCGTCGCAGAATCGACATCCACTGCGGCGACCTCACCGATATCTCCGCCCGAACGCCCTCCGCTGGCGACGCCGAGCGCAACGCCGGACCCGCCCAAGGCCGCGTCGGCACCCGCGCCACCGGCCCAACCCAAGGCACCGCCGGAGCCAGCGCCAGCGCCGGCCACGCCCAAGGCCCCGCCGGAGCCAGCGCCCAAGCCCGCGGCAGCGACGCCGCCAGCGGCGGCCAGCGCGGTCATTCGTGGTCAGATCAGCCTCAGCAGTGGCGGCCGGCCGCTGCGCAGCGAAGAGGCGGTCGATGCCGTCGTCTACTTCCGCCCTGCCACGCCGGCGCCGCTGGTCGTGCCGAGCACGCCGTTCGTGATCAGCACCGAGCGCAAGACTTTCGTGCCGCGTGTATTGCCGATTCCCATGGGTGCCAGCGTGCGCTTTCCGAACACCGACCCGATCCTGCACAACGTGTTTTCGACCACCAAGGAAGCGCAATTCGATCTCGGCCTGTATGGACGCAGCGAGGGCGAGTCTCATCGTTTCACGCAGCCCGGCGTCATCCGCATCTATTGCAACGTGCATCATGCGATGACCGCGCATGTGCTGGTCATGGACACGCCATTCTTCACCAGGCCCGACGCGCAGGGACGTTTCCGCATCGTCGGCGTGCCGCCCGGACCGGGAGAACTCTTTGTCTGGCACGAGCGCTCGCAACTGTGGCAGCAGGCACTCACGGCGAGCGGCGACCACGACGTCAAGATTCCTCTCGAGCTCAGCAAACGGCGCATTCCGCCGCACTTGAACAAGGCCGGCCAGCCGTACCGAAGGACTCGTCCCGATGAGTACTGAACGAGGATTCAGGTTGCCTCTGGCGGCCCGCATTTTCCTGGCGACGGCGGTGCTGGTCGCGATCGCGGTCGCGCTGGCGGCCTTCTTCACGATCAAGCAAGGCAGTCGCGCCGGCGCCGACGCGGTGGACCACAGCCTGGACGCCGCGAACAATGCGCAGCAGCGTCTTGAAGAGCTGTCGTTCAAGACCCTCGACATCATCGCGCGCACGATCACCAACGACGCCAATTTCGTGCGCTACGTCGCCGCCGCGACCGACAGCGGCGAGGGCCTGGGCGAGACCACATCATCGCCGACGCCGCTCGATCCCGCGGCTGTCGATGCTGACCAGGCGGCTGCCGAGACGGGCAGCGAGAGTTTGGCGGATTCGGGCGGCGCATCGGTCGCCCCGTCGTTGCCGGGTGCGGACTCCGGCTCGGTCAAGGATCTGCTCGATCAGCTATGCCAGGCTTACGGCGTGGCCTTCGGCATGGTGCTGGACGCCGATGGGCGCGTTGTCGCGCGCACCGATGAGCGCGAGGCATTTCAGGATGACTTCGGCGACGATCCGATGTTCTCCACCATGGTCAGCGACATCTCGCCGGTCACCGGCTACTGGCGCGATGGCGTCAATCTTTACCAGGTGTCGGCGCAACCGATGGCGCTGCAGGATGAACTGGTCGGTTTCCTGGTCGTGGGCTCGCCGATCGACGCCGGCATCGTCAAGCAGGTGCGTGAAGTCAGCGGTGGCGAGGTGGCTTACTGGATGCTCGATGGCGAAACCCTGCGCTTGATCGCCACTTCGATCGACGCGGAGCAGTCGGCCCTGCTCAAGGATTCGATAGGCAAGATCGTGGCCAGGGTCAAGGAGCAACTGGCGGCGGGCGAGGGGCTGAAACGTGTCGATGTCGAACTCGGCGGGCGGCAGATGGCCGCCAGTCTGGCGCCGTTGTTCGGGCAACCGGGCGACGCCATCGGCGGCGTGCTGACGATGACCTCGGTGGATGCCGCCATGGCGCCATTCCGTTCGATCCAGAATTCGGTGCTGCTGGGCGGACTGCTCGCCCTGGTGCTGGCGCTGGCGGTGTCCTGGTGGCTGGCACGTCGCGTTCTGCGACCGGTGGTGGAACTGACCGAGGCGGCCGAGCAGGCGGCCGGCGGCAATTACCATCAGCAGCTCAGCATCGAGGGCAACGACGAGGTCGGACGCCTTGGGCGAGCGTTCGATTCGCTGCTCAGCGACTTGCGCGAACAGAAGGACATCGAAGGTTATGTCGGACACCTGACGCGCTTCCTGCCCGACCCGGGCGCCGAAGCGCCGACCACCGTGTCGCGACCGACGCCGAAGCCGGCCACCCGTCGCGAGTGCGCACTGCTGGGGCTGGAGCTGCGCCGCTTCCTCAAGGCGCCGCCAAAGGGCGAGGAAGCGATCACCTTGACCGCGCTCGGGCAACTGATCGAGGAGGCCCATGCGCGCGCGCAGGCCGCAGGCGGCGAATTGCTGGAGCAGGAGGGCCCGCGATTGCTGTTCGGGTTCGGCGGCGAGGCGTCGGTCGAGCGCGCGCTGGCGACCGTGTACGCCTGGTGGGAGGGCCGCATCGGATCGCCGGACAACGGTGCCGCTGCCGCGCTGGCGCTCGGCGAAATCGTGCACGGTTCGTTGCCGGCGCGCCCGGAGTCGAGCGCCACGATTGGATTGCCCGTGCTGCAGGTGGAGCGTCTGCTGGCCGAAACGCCGGTCGGGCAACTGCTGCTGTCGCCGGTGCTCGGCGAGAATCTCAAGTCTTCCGGGCATGCCAGTCTGCTGCGCGTGGCCAATGGCCAGAGCAGCGGCAAGCGCTTCCTCAGCATCGAAAGGAGCGGGCTGGCGACGATCGCGAAGTCGGCGCCGGGACTGGGGCAGGCGACGCAATTGATCGGCGCCGACGGCAACGCCACCCAGATGGCGGATGCCGCGCCGCGCCAAGGCGGCGACAGCGGCTCGACACGGCTGGCGCTGGGCATGCGCTTCGCCGGGCGTTACGAGATCCTGGCGATCCTCGGTGCCGGTGGCATGGGCATGGTCTACAAGGCGCGCGACGCCGACCTGTCCGATGTCGTCGCCTTGAAGATGCTGCGCCCGGGCATGGTCATCGACGCCGAGCAACTCGACCGTCTGAAGATCGAGCTCAAGCTGGCGCGCAAGATCACCCATCCGAATGTGCTGCGTACCTACGACTTCGGCGACTTCCAGGGCGTGCCCTACATCTCGATGGAGTACGTCCGCGGCGTGACCCTGCGCTACTTGCTGCAGCAGGCCGGACGCCTGCCGTTCTCGGCTGCGCTGCGCATCGCACGGCAGTTGTGCATGGGTCTCGATGCGGCGCACCAGATGGGCGTGATCCATCGCGACATCAAGCCGGAGAACCTGATCATCGAACAAAGCGGCAATGCCAAGTTGATGGACTTCGGCATCGCGCGATCTGCCGGTCGATCCGATTCCGGGCACACCCAGCCCGGAACATTCCTCGGCACGCCGAACTACGCATCGCCCGAGCAGTTGTCGGGCATGGATCTGGACACGCGCTCGGACATCTACTCGACCGGCGTCATGCTGTGCGAGATGTTCTGCGGCAAATTGCCATTCAGCGGCGGCAACACCATGGAACTCTACGTCGCGCATCTGCAGCAGCCGCCGATCAAACCTTCGCTGCTGTGGCCGGACATTCCGCGCTCGCTGGAAGAAGTCATACTGAAGTGTCTGGAGAAAAAGCCCGCGGATCGTTACCCTTCCGCGGCCGATCTGCTGGTGGCGTTGTCCGGCCTGCGGGCCTGACCGGGAGTCACGGAGCGAATCCTATGCGGGATCTGGTTAGAGCGGGTTGGCTGGCCCTGGGATTGTCGCTGGCGGCAGCGACGGCAGCCGAGGACGCGGCAGAAGCCGAAGTGGAGGCGTCGGCGATCGACTGGTACGGCGATCTGCGACTGCGCGGCGAACGCACCAGCGATATCCCGGCGCGCAGCGACGATATCGAACGTTTGCGATCGTCCGTGCGCAGCGGCGCGCGGGTGGTCACCGAATCGGGCTGGGAATTCGCTGCGGCGGTCAAGCTCGGCATCGGCAGCGACGACAATGACGACAACCGGCGCAATCTCGACAACGAGGAATCCGACGGCGCCGGTTTCGACGAGTGGTACGCCGCCTACAGTTTCAGCGATCGCACCGTGTTTCGTCTGGGCAAGGGGCGCATGCCGCTGCTGTTGTCGCCGCTGACCTGGGATCGCGACCTGCGGCCGGTCGGTGCGAGCATCGAATACGCCGCCGAGATGCGCGAGTTCGATGCGCTGTACCTCACGGCCGGCTACTTCGCCGGCGATCACCTGTACGGCGACGAGTCGAGGATCGGCGCACTGCAGATTGGTTATGGCTGGATGGAAGGCGCCGAGACCGGCTTCAGCGCCTTTCTGAGTTATCTCGATTTCGACGATCTCGAGGTGCTGGCGCGCGAAGGCCTGGGGCGCACCAATCGGCGCATCGGCACCCAGTTCGTCAGCGACTATCGGCTGCTCGATCTGCAACTGATCGCGCGCACCCAGGCTTTCGAGTCGCCGCTGGTGGCGCGCCTGGATCTGGTGCGCAACCTCGGAGCAGACGACCTGCGCGATGGCGCCCGCTTCAGCCTGGTCTGGGGCAATGCCGACGACCTCGGCGGCTGGGAACTCGGTTACTCGATCCAGCGCCCGCAGCGCGATTCGGTCCTCGCAGCCTTCAACGAGGACGACTGGTGGTTCCACAGTTTTGCGCGCGGCTACATGCCGTGGGCGGCCTACGGCATCAACGACCACTGGACGATCCAGGCTTCGGCATTCCTGGAACGTCGTGACGGCATCGACGACTACACCGAGCGATATCTGCTCGACGTGCGCTCGCGCTGGTAGTCTTGCAACCACCTCGCCAGAGCTTCGACCGCGCTCGATGAAAATCAGCTTTCCCGGAGGCGAACGACAGGACTTCCTGGCTGGGGACGGCATCGTGCGCGTCGGTGCGGAGGCAGACAACGACATCGTATTGCCGGCCGCCAAACAGGTGCAGCCGCGGCATCTCGAGCTGCAGATCGATCCGCGCCGCGGCATCACGCTGAGCGTCAGCGACCTCAGCGCTGTAGTGCATGTCAATGGTCGGCCAGTGCGCGAGAAAGCCATCCTGCGCGTCGGCGACATGGTTGGCGTCGGCAGCGTGCGCCTGGTGATTCGCCCGGACCTGGACCGTACCGAAAAACCACCGCAGGCGCCGCCGGCGGAGAACGAAACGCGTCAGCGCTTCACGCCGCCGCGGGTGATCCTGCGCGGCGTTTCCGGCAGTTATTTCGGCAAGGTCATTCCCTTGCGCTCGAAGACCATCATCGGCCGCGGCAGCGATTGCGATCTGGTGCTCAACGAGTCTGAAATGAGCCGTCGACACGCGCTGATCGAGAACACGCCGGAAGGTCTGTTCCTGCGCGACCTGGGCTCGGCCAACGGAACCTTCGTCAATGGCACTTCGGTGCGCGACACGGTGCTCAAGCCCGGCGACCAACTGGCGTTCGACCAGAATCGTTTCATGATCGAAGCCCCCGGCTACCTGATCAATGCGCCAGGCGACGATCAGGTTCACACCGGCGTCATCACGCAGGTGCAACGACCGTTCGTGGCGCCGGCTGCGACCAAGGCGGCTGCACCGGTGGAGAGCGAAAACAGCGTGGTCGACTGGATCATCATGACCGCCGCGGTGGTCACCCTGGTGGCACTGGCGGTGCTGGTCTACCTGGAGTTCGGTCGCGTGAACTGAACCTGGCTGCGCCTCAGGCTGAGGCGTCGGCCACGATGCGTCCGTGTCCGCTCTCCAGCCGGGCCAGCAGCATGGCCCGATGGGCGCGTCGCAACGGGTGCTCGCCTTCCAGTTGAGCGCCGCTTGCGGTGGCAATGCCGATGCGGGCGCCGCGCGGGCTGGACTGGCCGCTGCGCGCCGGTTGCGCCTGCAGCGCGCCGAGGATGCGGTCGGCCATGCGCCGCGCCGAGTGCGGACCTTCCATGAACTCCGCGACGATCATGCACACGTCGTTGTCGAGCGCGGCGACCAGGTCGCTGCGACGCGCACAGCGGCGCACGCGCTCGGTCAGATGATCGCGCGCGGGCGCACCATCCCAATCTGCGTTGGCGCCCATGGTGTGGCGCAAATCGGCCAGATCGACGCACAGGACCGACAGCATCGCCGCATGCCTGCGTGCCCGCTCGATGGCGGAATCCAGTTGCGCCCGGACCGCATCGCGGTGGGCCAGTGCCGTCATCGGATCGACAGGCTCGTGTGATTGCAAGTTTGCACCTCGCTGCAGGGACACGGCGGCAGTCGCGCGCGGTCGGCGCGCAGGATAGCAATGTCGCAGTCCCGCAAGTGGCCTGTTGCGCTGACCCGCCGGCTGCGCCAAAGTGCGTTCCTTAAGAGGTTGCCGTGAATTCGCTCAGCGAACTGGGCCTGTGTCGTGGCGGCGGAGACCCTGTGCAATGACGGTTGTGTTGACCCGGATGCGCCTGCCGATACTCGGCATGCTGGCCGCGGCGCTGGCGACGGGCGCGCATGCCCAGTTCGCCACGCCGTCGCTGCAATGGGCCTACGGGGGTTGCAGCATGTCCAGTTGTCAGACCGGCTGGTACAGCGGACCGGCGGTCGCCGATATCGACGGCGATGGCGCGCCCGAAATCGTCTGGGGCAGTCAAGATGTTGTCGCGCTGACGGTCGGCGGCAGCGTCCTGTGGCGCGGCAGCAACGCTCAGCGGGTATGGCCGGCAATCGCGGTCGCCGACTTCGATCCGTCGTCGCCGGGGCTCGAGAGCGCGGTCGGGCGCGGCGGCAACCAGCTGACACTCTACAGTGCCAGCGGCAGCGTGCTGTGGACACGCAATCCGTTCGCCGGCGGCGAAGTGCGCAGCCTGGCCGCCGCCGACATCGACGGCAACGGCGATCTCGAGATCATTGTCGGTCGCGCATCCAGCGGCGGCACGTTGCAGGTGAGTGTCTACGAGCACGACGGCAGCGTGCGCGCGGGTTGGCCGGCACGCCGTACCGGCGAACCGGGCTTCGGCGCCGGCATGTACAACGAGAACCTCGCCGTCGGCGACCTCGATGCCGATGGCCAGGCCGAGATCTATGCGCCGACCGATACCCACTACATCACCGCGCTGCATCCGAATGGCGATCAACTGCGGGCGAGCACGCTGTATGGCTTGAGTGGTGGTTTGCCGAAGACCTGGGCGCAGGTCGGCGTGCATGTCGACCAGGCCGCCGATCTGCAGGGCTTCGCCAATTGCGGCACCCAACACCGACCCAACTTCGCCAATGCAGCGCCGGCGATCGCCGATCTGGACGGCAACGGCACGCTCGAATTGATCGTGCCCGGCGATGTCTACAACTGCGCCATCGGCGACCCCGCCGGCGATCTCTACTACCTGCCGTGGATCCTCAAGCGCGATCGCACGCGCTGGAGCAATGCCAGCGTCGACTGGATCACGCTACCGGCGCCTGGGCAGAGTGGTGGGCCGCTGATCCAGGGGCAGTTCGCCATCATCGAAGATGCGGTGGTCAACGCCGTGCCGGCCGATCTCGACGGCGATGGCCAACGCGAGATTCTGCTGCAGAGTTATGACGGCAAACTGCACGCGTGGTGGCTGGACAAGACCGAAAAACACAGTTGGCCGTACACCATCCCGGGCAGCGGCTTCCGCTTCGGCGCCGAGCCGGCGGTCGCCGACCTCGACGGCGACGGCTTCGCCGAAGTGATCTTCACCACGTGGCCGCAAAAGGGCGGCAACGCGGTCGGCAAACTGATCATCCTGAGCTACCAGGGAGTCTTGCTGACCTCGGTCGACTTGCCTGCACCGCGCGGTGGCAACTGGAACGGCGGCCTGGCCGCGCCGACACTGGTGCAACTGGACGCCGACCCCAACTGGGAAGCAGTGATCGGCACCAGCCACTCCGGCGTGGTGGTGTACGAACTGCAGGGATCGGCCAACACCACGATCCGCTGGGGCACTGCCCGCGGCAGCCTGCTGCGCAACGGGCTTGCGCCGACCGCCGGCCATTCTGCGCTGTTCAGCAACGGCTTCGAATAAGCACAAAGCGACGCGCTGGCGCCATTACATTCGCCGCCTGCCGGTCCTATGCTCGGCCGATTCGATGCGGGCTGATGGGGTCATGCAACTTGCGGAGTACGGCGTGAGGGTATCTGTGATCCTGGTCCTGCTGACGTCGCTCGCGGGCGCTGCGGATGGCACGTTCCGCAATGCCCAGGGCGATCTGCAGCTCGTCAATTGCGCCAAGGCCCGCGAATGGTTGCCGCAAGCGGGAGAGCGGGTCTCGCGCGATGTGGGCGTGCTGCTGGACCGAGCGCTCGATTGCGCGAAGGATGGCGACGCCGCCTCGGTGACCTCGCTGCTGGCACTGGCCGACGGCGTGCCGCCACTCGATCTGGCCGACGAAATCGGCAATGGCGTCAAACGCGTCCGCGTCCTGCTGGCGGTCGACGATGTGGAGCGCGCGCAGGCGCTATTGCTGGCCACCGGTGCGCGCACCGTCGCCGCGTTGCGCGAGCAGCCAGACAACGCCACGATCGCGACACAAGCGTTCTGGCAGACCTCGCTCAACAATCAGGCCGCGATGCGCCTGCGGTCGACGCAACCGCGCAACGCAATCGAACATCAATTGCTTGGCGCCGACCTGCACGAGCTGGCCGGCGAGCTCGGCAACAAGGAGATCGCAGTCCTGTACCACCAGGTCGCGCTCGACATCGCCGCTGAGAGTGACCTCGTCGACGAATCCTTGCGAACCGCGCAACTGCTGTTGGCGCTGCACGCCCGCTACCCGGACCTGGAGGGTTCGCTCTCCGCCAGCAGTATTGCCGGAGCCGCACTGAGCGCCGCCACTGCCGGCCGCCGCGCCGAGGCCAATGCGCTGCTGAATGGCCTCGCCGAAACTGGCTGGCCTCAGGCGGCTGGCCTGGTCGAATCGGTCCGAATGCAGATCGAACCCAGGGTTCCCGGCGGACGCCCGTGAAGGGCTGGCGACCGCTCGACGGCGACGACCACGCGGCCCATGCCGATTGGTGCGCGCTGATTCGCAGCGTGTTTTCACGCGCCGGTTTCGAACGCTGGATCGAGTGGGGCTGCTGGTCCGCGGATTACCGTGCATTCGTCGAGTACGACGGCGATCGCCCGGTCGCCAACGTGTCGCGCATGCGCATGCGCCTGCTGATCGACGGCCAGGAGCGCCAGGGTTGGCAGTTCGGCGCGGTGTGCACGCGACCCGAGTATCGCGGCCGCGGACTCGCGCGGCGACTGATGCAGATTGCGCTTGCCGACTGCGGCGACGATCCGCTGCTGCTGTTCGCCAATCCGACGGTGCGCGAGTTCTACCCGCGTTTCGGCTTCGCGCCTCGCGAGGAGTGGATCTTCGGCGTCGAACATGCCGCGGTACCCGGCGCGACCCGCGCCGCGGCGCTCGATCCAGCCGACGGGGCGGCACGCGCGGCGATCGTCGAACTCGCGCGCAGCGGTCGCGCCTGCAGCGAACGCTTCGGCGCCCGCGATCACGGCAACATCATCCTCTGGTATCTCGCCAACCCGTTCACGCCAGCACCGCTGCAACCGCTACCCGGCGTGCTGGTGTTCTGCGACCAGCAGGACGACTGCCTGACGATCAGCGAGGTGCTGTCCAGCGTCGATGTCGACCTGCCTGCGCTGTTGCCGCAACTGATCACGGCGCCGATTCGCCGCGTCCGCCTGAGTTTCACGCCAGAACGACTGTGGCCGGGTGCCCGCGCGATCGCCCCGGATCCCGAGCCCGATCTGTTCGTGCGCGGCTTCGCCCCCACCGGTCCGCACAAGTTTCCCCTGCTGGCGCAGACCTGATCGATGCGCGCGTCGACTCAGCGCAGAAGCAGCAACGTGGTCAGGTACGCCAGCGCGAGTCCGATCAGAACGACGGTCGACAGCCCGGAGACCACGCGGTGGCGCGCGCGCGCCAACACCATCAGGGTCACCAGAGTGGCGCCCGCGGCGAGCATCAGGGCCAGCAGACCCGCCAGGCGCGCGTAGGGATCGTCGGTCTGCACTGCGGATGCGCCGTAAACGCCGGCAATCAATGCGATGACGGCGAGCACGCCGGCGATCAGATAACGCATGTCGTTCCCGTTTCCCGCAGTTTCTGGGTGCTGTCGGATATTCGCAAAAGTCGCTCCTGTGCGGCAGTTGGCAGTCGATGCCTGCCGTCGTATCGGCGCCGAGTAGACAGGCACGGCGGGCGCCTCCTATGCTCACATTACCTTGAGTAACAATGGTGGGCATGATGAGCCATGCAAGCAGGATCGCCGCGGTCGTCTTGACGCTGTTCGCTGGCGCGGGTTCGGCGAGCGAGACGCCCGCGTCCGGCACGACCGCTGCGAAGGGCTTCGTTGAACTCGCGGCCGGTTACCAACGCCTCCCCGAAGCAGGCGCGCGCTACAGCGACCGCGACTTCGATGTGGCAGGCGGCGCCGATCCACGCTGGCAGCCGTGGAATCCGAAACATCTCGCCACCGCACAAGCACGCGCCCAGGGGCCGAATCCAGGGGTTCGCGCTGCGACTCAGCACGCCTATCTGCTGAGCCTGCGCGGCGACCGTGCGGGCGCGGAGGCGGGACTGGCGGCCGCCAAACAGCGTTATCCGGATGCGGTCGGCGTGTATTGGTCGGAGGGCTGGATCCGCCTCAACCTGCTCGATTTCGAGGGTGCGCTGGTCGCCTGGCAGCAGGCCGAGCGCCTGCACGGCGGCCAGCCGTTCTGGGTGCCGTACTCCAAGGCCATCGCGCTGATGGGTGCGGGTGATGGCGACGCGGCGCTGGCCTGGTGGCAGGTCGCCCAGCGCGCCTACGCGCCGGATCTGGACACGGCGGCAGCAGCGCGCAACCGTTTCCAGCATTGGCGAACCACCGAAAAGGCGCTGCTCGAAGAGGTCATCGATCTGGCCTATCCCACGGAAGCCGCTGGTGTCGCCGCAGACGGTTCAGGGATCGAGATGATCGACATGCCTTTGCCGCACTACCCAACGGATTTGGTGCGCCAGGGTATCCAGGGCGTGACCATGGTGCGTATTCACGTGGATGCCAAGGGATTGCCCGTGGATGCGGTTGTGGAGAAGTCGTCTGGATACGCCGAAATGGACGCCGAAGCACTGAAGGTAGCGCGCCTGGCGCGCTTCAGGGTGCCCGCCGGAACCGCTCCGGATGGGCTCTTCGCGCTGGTGCCCTACCGGTTTTCGCTGGATTCGGCGACGCTGGCGCCGCCACCTCCCGGATCGCGCCAGGCGGAAGTCGAACGCATCATCGAGCAGCGGCGCGCGCAGATGCTCCAGGAGGCAGCGAAGACTCAGGATTCGCCCACTCCGTAGCCCGCTGTGCGCCTCGCGCGTTCAGCGGGTACTTGGCGCGAGCTCCTGCAGGAGCTCGCGGGTTGAACCCGCTCTCTCACAGATAATCCGCTAAGCGTTTGATTGTAGAGCATTTATTTGTAATTCGCGTTGCCTGCGCAGCGGGCTACGTGACCTACTTCCGTGTGTTCTTTGCGCGAACAATCGCACCGACAGGGGCGACCGGGACTCTCACCAAACATAACGCAAGTATCTAAAAGAAAAGCTTTTTCCGCAAAGGACGCAAAGGACGCAAAGGAAAGCAGCGCCGGCAGAACATCAACACCTGGGTTCTTGGCTTTCTTTGCGTCCTTTGCGTTCTTTGCGGACAAAAAAAACAGTCCGCGCTGACCGTTTGATGGGCGAAGGTGCGCACCGACGCGGTGCGGCAGGGACTCCCGCAGGTGAAACTCGCAGCACGCGGGGCTAGACGCCGAGCAGCGCCTCGGCCGCTGCCTTGATCGTCGCATCCGACGGCAGCACCAGGTTCGCCGCGCCGGCCAGCGGTGTGTAGGTGTCGCTGCCGCACACGCGCGCGATCGGTTTGTTGCCGCAGCCGCCTTCCACCAGCGCGGTGATCACGCCTTCGCCGGGGCCGGCGCTCTTGCGGCCTTCGTCGACCACCAGGATGCGCGCGCAGGCGCGGCCGTGTTCGGCAATCGCCGCGTCGTTGAGCGGCTGCAGCCAGCGCAGGTCCATCACGCGGGTCTTGATGCCGCGCTCGGCCTCCAGTTGCTTCGCCACGCGCAGGCTCATCGGGATCGCGTTGCCGTAGGACACGATCAGGAGATCCGTGTTTTCCTCGCCATACAGGCGCGGCTCGCCGATCGCGATCGCCTGGTCCGGCGCCGGGTAGGCGAAGGACCACAGGCCGTCGCCGGCTTCGAACAGATCCTTGGTCATGTACAGGGCGATCGGCTCCAGGAACACCGACACCCGGCCATCGACTTTTGACAGCGCCATCAGCGTGCGCAGCATCATCGCGGCGTCGTCGCCGCGGCTGGGGCAGGCGATGGTCAGTCCCGGGATGTCGCGCAGAGCGGCCATCGAGTTGTCGTTGTGGAAATGCCCGCCGAAGCCCTTCTGGTAACCCAGGCCGGCGATGCGGATCAGCATCGGATTCTGGAACTGGTTGTTGCTGAAGAACTGCAGCGAGGCCGCCTCGCCACGGATCTGGTCGCAGGCGTTGTGGTAATAGGCGAGGTACTGGATCTCGGGAATCGGCAGCATGCCGAGGTTGGCCAGGCCCTGGGCGAGACCGAGGATGGTGGTCTCGTCGAGCAGCGTGTTGAACACCCGCGCGCCCTTGAACTTGTTCCAGAGGCCCTTGGTGACGGTATACACGCCGCCCTTTTGCGCCACGTCTTCGCCGAACAACAACGAGTTCGGGTACTTCAACATGAGGTCGTGCAGCGCCTGATTGATCTGGATCGCGAGGTGTTTCGGGGCCTGAGTTTCCGGCAGCGCCGCGCCGAAGACCTTCGCGCGTTCTTCGTTCGCCGGCGCACGCGTGGCCTCGGCCATCACCGCTTCCGGCGTATACGGCGCCAACGGCGCCATCACGTCGCTCAGCTCGGTCAGCTTGGGCGTTCGATCGGCGGCCTCGGCCGCGGCAAAACAGCGCGCGCGAATGCTCTCGTAAAACGCAATCAGCTCGTCCGGCGTATAGATGCCATGTTCGAGCGCCAGCGTCGCCGAGCGCAGCAGTGGATCCGCCGCTTCGCCGGCGAAGATGTCGTCGAAGTTGCGGTACTCGATCTCGAAATCGGTCCCCGCGTGGCCCATCAGCCGCGTCGTGCGCAGATGCAGAAAGGTCGGCTTGCGCTCGTGGCGGCAATATTCGATCGCCGCGGCGACCTGGTCGTAACCTTCAGCCAGATCCAGGCCATCCGCCGCGAAATACTTCATGTGCTGACGCTGCGCGAAGCTGTGCGCGATCCACCCCGAAGGCGTGCGCACCGAGATGCCGATGCCATTGTCCTCGCAGACGAACAGCACCGGCGCCTTGATCTGCTGGTAGCCGGCCCACTCCGCGGCATTGAAGGCACCCTGCGCGGTCGCGTGATTGGCGCTGGCGTCACCAAAGCTGCAGACGACGATGCTGTCGTCGGGAATCGGCAACGAATGGCCGATGCGTTTGGCCTGGTCGATCGCCATTGCCGTGCCGAAGGCCTTCGGCGGATGGCTGGCGATGGTCGAGGTCTGCGGCAGCACCCATAGCGGCTTGCTGCCCCAAACCTTGTGCCGCCCGCCCGAGGCCGGGTCGAGCTTGCTGGCGGCAAACGACAACGCCGAATCAGCAATCGGATCCATGCCCGGCAGCTTGCGGAAACGCTCGGCCATGAAGCCGCCGGAGCGGTAATGCAGGAATGCGGGGTCGGTGTGCCGCGTCAGTCGCGCCACCATCGCATTGCCTTCGTGGCCGGAACTGCCGATGGTGTAGAACACCTTGTTCTGCACCCGCAGCACCCGCGCCATCAGATCCAGATGGCGACTGATCAACTGCGATTCGAACAGTTCGATGAAGTCGCGAACGGTCAAGCTCGTGCCCGCGCCAAGCTGCTCATCGGCGCCACGGCTGCGCGTCTTCGATGGACCCGTCCACTCCCGGACGGTAGTCAGGAAATTCTGATCGACGACTTCAGCGCGGTTGAGCTGCTTGCTGCGAGAGAGGGGCATGACTGGAACCGGGAAAAGGAAAATGGGAAAAAGGGAACGACTGGGCACGTTCCCATTCGAGGCCGGGAAGCATAGCGGGTGTCGGCGTTGCGACAGGGGCGAGGCAACGGCGGCTGTTCAGTGTGGGAGCGGGTTCATCCCGCGATCCGTTGGCCGTGAACGTGGGAGAAACCTGCTCCAGCAGAGGCAGGCCGGGGCACGCCGCAGCGGTTCCCCGGCGTCCTAATGTCGACCAATCGAGCGACCAATCGAGGGCGGCGATTCACGCGTCCATCGATACGACCGGCCCGGATCGCGAAACGTGCCACGCATCCCTCGGGATCACTCCGATTCGACCCGATTGCGCCCGTTGGCCTTGGCCTTGTAAAGCAGCTCGTCTGCCCGGCGCAGCAAATCGGCGCTGCCGGCCATGCCTGCGGCCCAACTGGCGACGCCGACGCTGGCCGTGATCTCGTGCGGGTCGCCGCGGATCTCGAAGCGGTGCTGGGCGATGCCGGAGCGGATCTGTTCGGCGAATCGGCACGCTTCATCGTGGGTGGCTTCCGGCAGGGCAACCGCAAACTCCTCGCCGCCGAGCCGGCCGTGCTGGCAGCTCGAATGACTGAGGTCGCGGATGACCTGGGATACGCTGGCGATGACCTGGTCGCCGACCAGATGGCCGAAGTGGTCGTTGATCTGCTTGAAGTGATCGAGGTCGACGATCAAGACGGCGAGTTTCACGCCGCCGCGCGCGCGCTCGACGTGTTCGTCCAGCAGCATGCGGAAATGCCGGCGGTTGAAGAAACCGGTCAGACCGTCATGCACGGCCAGGTCGATGAGTTCCTGGTGGTAACGCGCTTCCGGACTGGCGCCGCGGAAGAACTTCAGCGCGTGATTGCCGACGCCGATCTGGTCGCCGTCGCTGAGTTCGGCGCGCATCACCGATTGCCCGTTGAGGTAGGTTTTGTTGGTCGAGCCCAGATCTTCGATGAAGAAACGTTCGTCCTCGAACCACACCCGGCAGTGGCTGCGCGAAACGCTGGGGTGGGGCAGGCTCAGCGTGGCCTCCACCGCCCGTCCAATGATGACCGGATCGCTGCCGATCTCCAGTTGATGCCCAAGGAACACGCCGCTGACGACGATCAGTCGCGGCGGCCGCTCCCGATGATCGACATCGGGTCCGGCGAGCACGGTGGCGCGGTCAGTGTTCGAGTGATCCTTGTTCACCAGGTCATGCGCAGGTGGCCGGGGTGATCAGTCTAACCGACACTTCGCCCACGGTAGGGACTGCGCCTGGGGTCAGCGGGTCTCGTGGTGGCACGCTTCGCAAGCGTCGGCGACATGTTTCAACGCGGTGCCGATCACCGCGCAATCCGCGCCAGCGACCAATGCCTTGTCGACTTCGCCGATGAAGCCGTCGCGCCGGCGTTCGTAGGTGGCGTCGACATAGCCGATTGCAGCGAAGATCGGCGTCGAATCCTCCGCCAGCGCGCGCATGCGCTGCAGATGGCGCTGGGCGGTGGGCGCGTCGCAGGTGGTCGAGCGCGCAGTCTGGCGCGCCTGTCCCATGTGGTACTGCATCAACGCCATGGCGCCGCGCGGCACTGCATGGCGTTGCTCCAGCGTACTCATCACCACGAATACGCACATGGCGCCGATGAACAGTCCCACCGCGAGCAGCGCGAGTGCGCGTCCTCCTGACATTGGCATCGTCAAATCCCCGAGCAAAACTGCGAGGCTAGCCGATGGCGGTTGAGTGTGGCGTCACGAAGCGTCAGCAGCAAGGCACGCGCCGCTGCTCTTGTGGGTCCACACTTGTCTGGACGCCTACAGGCTCTGGTGCGACAAGGCAGGAGCGCCCAGACAGTTCTGGACCCACCAGGAGCCCAACCGAGGAGCGTCCAGACAAGTCTGGACCTACCAGGAGCCCAACCGAAGGGCGTCCAGACAAGTCTGGACCTACCGGGGCCGTCGCCGGGTCACGCCAGCGCCTTCAAGCGATACAGCAGGTCCAGCGCCTGGCGCGGCGTCAACGTATCCGGATCGACTTCGCGCAGAGCATCGAGTGCCGGTGATGGCGGTGCGAAGAGATCGAACTGTGCCGGTCTTGCCAGCATGTCACCCTGACGCGTCCCGGGTCCCGGCTCGCGGATCGCGTGGTGCTCGCGTGCCCCGCTTTCCAGCCCCTTGAGCACCGCTTCCGCCCGCTTCAGTACGCGCCCCGGCAATCCCGCCAACGCGGCCACCTGCAACCCGAAGCTGCGATTGGCGGGCCCCGGTTTGACCGCGTGCAGGAACACCAGCGCATGCGCGTGCTCGACTGCATCCAGATGCACGTTGGCGACGCCCTCGCACTCGTCGGCGAGTTCGGTCAGCTCGAAGTAATGGGTGGCGAACAACGTGTACGAACGATTGCGCTCGGCCAGTTCGATGGCGCAGGCGCGAGCGATGGCAAGCCCGTCGTAGGTGCTGGTGCCGCGGCCGATTTCGTCCATCAGCACCAGACTGCGATCAGTGGCGTTGTGCAGGATGCGCGCGGTCTCGGCCATCTCAACCATGAACGTCGATTGGCCGCGGGCCAGATCGTCGCCGGCGCCGATGCGGGTGAAAATGCGGTCGATCGGGCCGATCGTGGCACTGGCGGCCGGCACCGCGCTGCCGATATGCGCCAGCAGCACGATCAGCGCGTTCTGCCGCATGTAGGTGCTCTTGCCGCCCATGTTCGGGCCGGTGATCACCAGCATGCGGCGGTCGCCATGCAGATCGAGATCATTCGGCTCGAACGGTTCGCGACGCACGATTTCCACCACCGGATGGCGCCCGGCTTCGATTTTCAGCACGCGCTCGTCGGTCAGTGTCGGTCGTGCCCAGTTCCAGCGTTCGGCGCCATCGGCCAGGGCTGCGACAACGTCGAGGTGGGCGAGGGCATCGGAAGCCGCACGCAGGGTGTCCAGATGTTTCTGCAATTCGGCGATCAGTTCCTCGTAGAGCCCACGCTCGCGCATCAGCGCGCGCTCGCGGCTGCCGAGCACCTTGTCTTCGTAGAGCTTGAGTTCCTCGGTGATGTAGCGCTCGGCGCCCTTCAGGGTCTGCCGCCGCGACCAGCGCGCCGGCACCCGCTCCAGATGCGAGCGCGTCACCTCCAGGTAATAACCGTGCACCTTGTTGTAGGCGACGCGCAGATTGGCGATGCCGGTGGCCTCGCGCTCGCGGCGTTCGAGGTCGACCAGGAACTCGTCGGCGCCGGCTGACAACAAGCGCAATTCGTCGAGTTCGGCATCGAACCCGGGCGCGATGACGCCGCCATCGCGCATGAAGATCGGCGGTTCGGCGACCAGCGCACGTTGCAACAGGGCCTGCACCTGATCCAGGCCTCGCAGCGCGCGCGCCCATTCGATCAATGCGCTCGGTGTGCCTTGTTCGGCAATTGCCGCCACCGCCGGACAGATGCCCAGCGCATCGCGCAGCCCGGACAGATCGCGAGGTCGCGCCGAGCCGAGCGCCAGTCGCCCCAGCATGCGTTCCACATCGCCGAGCGGTTCGAGTCGGGTTCGCATGGGCTCGATCAGTGCCAGGTTGCGCACCGATTCGATCGCGTCCTGGCGCACTCGCAGCGCCGCGTGGTCGCGCAGCGGACGTGCCAGCCAGCGGCGCAGCAGGCGCGCGCCCATCGGCGTCAGGCAGCGATCGAGGATGCCGATCAAGGTGTGCTCGCGGCGGCCGGACGCGTGCTCTTCGATCTCCAGGTGCCGCCGCGTGGCGGCATCCAGATGCAACGAGTCCTCGCCCTGTTCGACGCTGAGTCCAGCCAGTCGCGGCAGCGCGGCCTTCTGTGTCTCGCGCACGTAATGCAGCAGCGCGCCAGCGGCGCCAAGGGCGGCGTCGAGATGGTCGCAACCGAAACCCGACAGATCGCGCACGGCAAACTGCTGGGTCAGCGCGCGGCGACCGGCATCGCTGTCGAAATGCCAGGGCGCGAGGCGACGCACGAGGCCCGCTTCCATGCCGTCCAGACTCAGCAGATCTTCCGGGATCAGGGTCTCGGCGGGCGTCAGGCGAGCGATCTCCGCCGGCAAAGCTTCGGCATCGATCTCGCTGACACGGATGCGGCCGGAACCGAGGTCGAGCCAGGCGAGGCCGAGGCGAGGGCACGAGGGCATGAGGGCATGAGGGCCCGTAGAAGCAGGTGCTGACGAGGGCTGACGCTCTTCGCTTATCTCATGCCCTCGTGCCCTCGTGCCCTCGTGCCCTCCAGATCCATGCCCTCGTGCCCTCGTGCCCTCGTGGCCTCGTGAAACCGCCAACAACAAATTGTCCCGCCGCTGATCCAGCAGTGCGTCGTCGACCACGGTGCCCGGCGTGACGATGCGCGTGATGCGGCGTTCGACCAGACCCTTGGCCTCGCGCGGATCGCCGATCTGCTCGGCGATCGCCACCGCTTCGCCGAGGCGGACGAGCTTGGCCAGGTAAGCATCCAGCGCATGCACCGGCACGCCGGCCATCGGAATCGGCGCGCCGGCCGACTGCCCACGTTGGGTCAGCGTGATGTCGAGCAGGCTGGCTGCGCGCCGCGCGTCGTCGTAGAACACTTCATAAAAATCGCCCATGCGAAACAGCAGCAGCAGATCCGGCTGCTCGGCCTTCAGCGCCAGGTACTGGCGCATCAACGGCGTGTGGTCGGGCGAAGTGGTCATCACATCCGGCATACACAGGTTCGGAAACAGTGATTCGGGCAAGTCGGGCGTGGACCTTATAGCGCGGCGACTGCCGCCGGAGAACGTCGACAGCCGTGCTCCAGGCAGCGAACGGCTGTTGTTCAACAAGATTCGTAACGTTCTTGTTCAGCCGGGGTTGATCTTCTATCATCCGCGCGTCGTCATGTGTCCACTCATACGGGGAATCCGATGAAACAGACTGTTTCCACGCTGCTGGCCTGCGCCCTCGCGCTGGCGAGTACTGCGACGTTCGCTAGCAAGGCGGACGAGTTGCAACGTCCGCGGAACTTCACCCGCGATTTCCAGGTGCCCACGGTGCCAACCGGCGGGCTGACCACGGTTTTGACGCAGAACTTCGACGGCGCCTTCCCGCCGGCTGGGTGGACGGTCGTCAACAACGAGGCTGGTGGCCCGACCTGGGGCAACCTCGCAGCTTGCGGCGAGTCGGGGAACTTCACCAACGGCAGCGGTGACGTGGCTTGCATCAGCAGCGACGTATTCGGTGCGGCCGAGATGGATGCAGAACTGCGCACGCCGTCGATCAACCTGGCTGGATTTGCGGCACCCGCGGCGTTGACCTTCACCGTCAACTATCAGAATTTCGCCAACCTCGACTTCTTCACCGTCGACGTGTCCACCAACGGCGGCGGTGCCTGGACCAACCTGCTGAGCTGGAACGAGGACCACGGCGGTTTCCGTGTCGCGCCGGGCGAGAACGTCAATCTCGACATTTCCGCCTACGCCGGACAGGCCGACGTGCGCTTCCGTTTCCGTTATTTCGATCCCAACACCGGCGACTGGAACTGGTACGCGCAGGTCGACAACGTCGTGGTCGCTGCCACGGCGGCTACGGCGTCGATCTCGTTGACCGCGACGGTTGGCACCACGCCGGGCGTGTGCGCCGCAACCGACGCCGTCACCGTGACCGCAGGCACCGAGGTTTATTACTGCTACCAGGCCACCAACACCGGCGGTGTGGCGCTGGGCTTCCATGACCTGACGGATACCGAGGCCGGAGTGATCCTCAACGATCTCCCGTTTGCGCTGGCACCGGGAGCCTCGTCGCCGGAAGTCATCGTTCCGGCCACACCCGCCGCCACGGTGACCAATACCGGCACGTGGACAGCGAGTACCGGCACCGGCTACTCCGTCAATACGGCTGCGGCGTTCAACTACATCCCGATCAACGCCAGCGGCACGGCGCTCAATCTCACCGACGACGGTGAAGCCAACATCGTGTCGCCGTTCCCGATTACCTACTCGGGCGTCACCTCGACCAACCTGCGCGTTGGCAACAACGGCGGCATTCTGTTCAATGCGACCACCGGCGACATCGGATTCACCAATGCCGCATTGCCGACAGCCACGAACCCGCTGGCGATCTACCCGTACTGGGACGATTTCGACGACGAAACCGGCAACGTGTACTGGCAGGTGCAGGGCGCAGCGCCGAATCGTCAGTTGATCGTCGAATGGTTCAATCGACCGCACTTCCCGGGTCCAGGCGTCAGTTCGGCCACCTTCCAGGTCATCATCAGCGAAGGCAGCAACCAGATCCGCTTCCAGTACCTGGATGTCGATTTTGGCGATGTCACCTTCAACAATGGCGCTTCCGCCACGGTCGGACTGAATTTCAGCAGCACTGTTGCCCAGCAGGTGTCGTTCAACACGGCCACGATCGCCAACGGTCAGGCGATTCTGTTCACGCCGCCGCAGTCCGCCTCGGCCACCGACAGCACGACCGTCACTGTGTTGATCCCGAACATCGACGTCAGCCCGGCCGCTCTGTCGGCCACGGCGCCGGTGAACCAAACGACCACGCAGGCTCTGACCATCGCCAATACCGGACAGGGTGACCTGAACTGGGCCATTGCCGAAGAGCCGGTCGGCCAACCGCAGTCGACCCCGGGTGGTCGCGGCGGTGCGAGCGATGCCCGCGACGACGTCTCCGAAGCCGTGAACAAGCCGGGTGAGCCGAGCGCTGCCGTGCCAGCCAGTGGCCCGATCTGGCGTGCGCCTGCTGCGGTGCTTTACGACAACGGTCCGTTGGTCACCAACCCCGGGGCAGGTGCGGGTGGTGCTGACGCAAGTTCCTTGCAGACCGCCCTGGGCGCAGGCACCTTCGGCTTCGGCCATGCCCTGTCGACGGGCTTCCGCATTGCTGATGACTTTGTCGTCGGCGGGTCGGGCTGGTTGATCAACACGGTCACCTTCTTCAGCTACCAGAGCTTCTCGACCACGACGCCGACCACGACGGCGGTCAATGTGCGCATCTGGGACGGCCCGCCGGGCGCGCCCGGCAGCAACGTGGTGTTCGGCGATACCAGCACCAACCGTTTGGTGTCATCGACCTTCACCAACATCTATCGCGCGCTGGATACCTCGCTGACCAATCCTGACCGGCCGATCATGGCCAACGTCGTGGCGATCAATACGTTCCTGCCGGCCGGTACCTACTGGTTCGACTGGCAAACCGGTGGCTCGCTGGCCTCGGGTCCGTGGGCGCCGCAGGTGACGATCGCCGGTCAAACCAGCAAACCCGGCGCAAACGCAGTTCAGTTCGATCCGACCGCGATGACCTGGAGCCCGGCGATTGACACCGGCGTCACCGCGCAACAGGACTTCCCGTTCGTTATCGACGGCCTGTCCGATTGCGCTGTCCCGTCCGATGTGCCGTGGCTGAGCGTTTTGCCGACCGCGGGAACCACCGTGGGTGGCAGCAACACGCCGGTCACCGTGACCTTCAATGCAACGGGTCTGGCCGTGGGCACCTACAACGCACGCCTGTGTGCCACCAGCAACGACCCCGACGCAGGCCCCGGCAACGGTACCGGTCTGGTGGTCGTGCCGGTTGCGTTCACCGTGATCGAGCAGGCTGATCTGGTGATGACGCTGACCGATGCGCCGGATCCGGTGACCGCCGGAACCAACCTGACCTACACGGCGACGGTGGCCAACACGGGTCCGACGGCTGCGACCGATGTCAGCTTCTCTGTGCCGGTTCCGGCCGGGACGACGCTGGTTTCGGCCACGCCGAGCGGTGCCGGTACTTGCACCAACACCAGTCCGGTAACTTGCACGTGGGCCGGCAGCACGGCAGCGGGCGCCAGCAACTCGGCGGTCATCATCGTGTCGGTGCCGGCCAACGCCGCAGCGGGCAGCACCATCACTGCGACCGCCACGGCGACCTCGCCGACCGCCGATCCGAACCTGGCCAACAATGTGGCGACGGCAACCACTGCGGTGATCACCAGTGCCGATCTCGTGATTGGATTGACCGCGTCGGTGAACCAGACGCCGATCAATGTGCCGGTGACGTTCACCGCGACCAGTCTGAATCAGGGTCCGTCGGATGCGCAGGGCGTGTCGATCACGATTGCACTGACGCCGGACTTCCGCTTCAGCAGTTTCGTGGCGACCGGCGCCACCTGCACCACACCGCAGGTGGGTAGCACTGGCTCGATCGTCTGCACCTGGGCGGGTGCCACCGCTCCGGGCGTGACCCGCACGCTGGTCGTGGTCGCCTTCAGCAACGTTGAAGGTCCGACCGCGGTCAATGCCAGCACCACGTCCGGCACCACCGATCCGACGCCTGCCAACAACGCGGGCAGTGTCGTCGTGCAGGTGGGCTACCTGATCGAGGAGATCCCGACGCTGAACGGACTGGGCCTGCTGTTGATGGGTCTGATGATCGGTCTGCTCGGCTTCGTGGCAGTGCGTCGTCAGGCGTGATGCAAGGTGGGGTCCGCGCCTGAGGGCGCGGACCCCGCCGGAACACTGAAGTAAACCGAGGGGCGGCCATTGGCCGCCCCTTTTTTTTTGGCTGGGCACGGCATTGCGATGGGGATGCTCGTTTGCGACCAGAAGGGTCGCATGCGAAATGGTCTCGGGGCTGAGCGCCCGCAACGCGCGCTGCGCGTCCGGTGGGCTACGCAAGCTGCTCGGGCTGGGCTCTTGTCGTGCAGGGATTCAGCGGCGGGCCGCTGCTCCTGGGCTCGTTCCGCCGGCGTGCCGGGCTAACCCGCATTCCTCGCGCCGGCGCGAAACGATCGCAATGGAGTGAGCATTGCTCGTCGTCGCGCCTTGCGCTCGGCGACCTGTGCGAACAGCCGGCTAGAGCGCGTTGGCGAGCTTGAGAAATCCGTCGACCGAAACTTGTTCCGCGCGGGCATCGGGGCGAATGCCGCAACTGGCGATGGTGACCGGGTCGAGCACTCCCGCCAGCGAGTTCGACAGCGTCTTGCGCCTTTGCGCGAATGCGGCGCGCAGCACCTGTTCCAGTGGCGCGGCCAATCGCTCGCGTTCGGGATCGTGCAGTGGCGTCAGACGCACGATCGCGGATTCGACCTTGGGTACTGGCCAGAAACTGCCCGGCATCACGCGGAACAGTTTTTCGACCGAGCAGCGAGCCTGCAGCGCGACACTCAGGCGCCCGTAGATCTTGTCGCCATGCGGAGCCGCCATGCGCTCGACAACTTCGCGCTGCAGCATGAAATGCATGTCCTGAATCACCGCGGCGTGATCGAGCAGGTGGAACAGCACCGGTGTCGAGATGTTGTACGGCAGGTTGCCGACCACTCGCAGCATCCGTCCTGCCGCCAATGTCGTGAAATCCACGGTCAGCACATCGGCCTCGACGATGGTCAGCGCGCCGTGCGCCGGACTTTCGGCAAGCAACAGCGGAATCAGGTCGCGATCGATCTCGATGGCGGTCAGCGTCCGCAGGGCATCGAGCAATGGCCAGGTCATGGCACCACGGCCGGGGCCGATCTCGATCACATGCTGTTCCGGCTTCGGATCGATCGCCCGCACGATCTTGTCGATGACATTGGGGTCGCGCAGGAAGTTCTGGCCGAAGCGCTTGCGCGCGAACATTTCAGCGCGCTCCGGCGCGGGCGTCGAGCATGCGTTCGGCTTCGGCCAACGCTGCCTCGAGAGATCCCGGGTCGGCCTGGCCCTGGCCGGCGATGTCGAGAGCGGTGCCGTGGTCGACGGAAGTGCGCACGAATGGCAATCCGAGGGTCACGTTCACCGCACGACCGAAACCCGCGAACTTGAGAACGGGCAGACCCTGGTCGTGGTACATCGCCAGGTAGGCGTCGGTGTGCGCAAGGCGCCGGGGCGTGAACGCCGTGTCCGCCGGCAACGGACCGTCCAGGTGCATGGCCTCGCTGCGCAGGCGCGCCAGGGTTGGCTCGATGATGCGGCGCTCTTCATCGCCCAGATGGCCGTCCTCGCCGGCGTGCGGATTGAGTCCAAGCACGGAGATGCGTGGCGCAGCGATGCCATAGTCGCGCTGCAGTCCGCGCCAAAGCACGCGCAGGCAGCGTTCCAGCGCCAGCGGCTCGATGGCGTCAGCCACCGCGCGCAAGGGCAGGTGCGTGGTCGTCAGCGCCACGCGCAATGGCGGGCGGCGGTCTGCGGCCGGCGCCACCAGCATCATGACGACGTGCTCGGTGGCTGCCAGCGCCTGAAAGTACTCGGTGTGCCCGGAAAACGGCGCATCCGCTGCATCCAGCGCACTCTTTTGCACCGGGGCAGTGACGATCGCGTCGAACTGGCCGTGCAGGGCGCCCTCCGCTGCGCAGCGCAACATGGCCAAGGTCGCCGAAGCATTCGCCGCGTCCAGACGACCCGGCGTCGCCGCTCGCGCCAGCGGAGCCGGCACCAGCGCCAAATGGCCGCTGGGTAACGCCTGCCGGTTGTTGGGCGCGTCTTCCACCAGCGTCAACGGCATCCCCAAGCGTGCGGCCGCTCCGTGCAGGCAGCGGCGATCGGCGATGGCGATGGCGCGAAACGGCCACGCGTGTTGCGCCACGCGTACCAACAGTTCCGGACCAATCCCGGCGGGTTCTCCCGCCGTCATGGCGATGCGGTGGGTCATCGCCGCATTCCTCCGCTGATCCGCTTCAATCAGCCTTGGCGAGGCGGTATTCGATGAATGCCTCGCCGCGCAACTGGCGCAGGAACTGCTCATAGGCATCCTCGCCCTTGCGCTGGCGCAGGCTCTCCATGACCTGGCCGCGCACGTATTCCTCGGTGCGGTCGGCCTGCCGCGTGGCGATGCGCTGCACCAACAACCAGCCGCTGGCGTCGCGGAATGGCTTGCTGTAGTCGCCGTCGTTCAGCGTCGACATCAGTTCGGCGAACTCTGGCGCCAATCCTTCCAGGGCAAACCAGCCGATATCGCCGCCCAGTGGCGCCGTGGAGTCGTCGTCCGACAGCTCGCGCGCCAGCTTTTCGAAACTCTCGCCCTTCACCAGGCGTGCGTGGATGGATTCGATCTCGCGCCGCGCCTCGGGCTCCGATTGCAGTTCGGTGATCGCCACCAGGATCTTGCGCGCATTGAACTCGGTGACGACGATCTGACTGGTCTCCCGGCGGTCAGTCGCCTGAATCAGGTAGAACCCGCTCGGTGTGCGCAGCGGTTGCGACACTTCGCCCTTGCGCATTTCGGCGACGAGGTCGGCAAAAGCCGGCGGAATCTGGTCGTAGCGCCGCCAACCCAGGTCGCCACCTTCCAGCGCCTGCGGCGCGTCCGAGTAGCGGATCGCGGCGGCAGCAAAATCCATGCTGCCGTCCTCGATCAGCTTCTTGACGCCGTCGACCTTTTCGCGCGCGGTCTGCACCTGCTCCGGACTGGCGCCATCCGGCACGCCGATCAGCAACACCGAAAGTCGAACTTCGCCGGAGCGCTGGGCGCCGCTGGCCATCGCGATCTCGAGTTCCGAGGGGCTGACGTCCGATCGCGAATCAACAACGCGCTGGCGCAGTTTCTGCACCATGATCTCCTCGCGCATCGTCTTGCGGAACTCCGCCAGGGTGAAGCCGTCGGCGAGCAACTGCCGCTGCAGCATCGCGAGGTCCATCCGGTTCTGGCGCAGGATGCGGTTGATGCCGTCGTCGACTTCAGTGTCGGTCACGCGCACTCCTGTCGCTTCCGCGCGCTGCAGTTGCAGGCGCACCAGCGTCAGCCGCTCGAGCACCTGGCGTTCGAGCACGTCCGCCGGCGGCAACTGGTTTTCGCGCCCCGAATACTGGCGGCGAATGCCGTTGAGCGCCTGGTCCAGTTCGCTGCGCAGGATGATGTCCTCGTCGACCACCGCGACGATGCTGTCGAGATTGCTGCCCAGTGCCTGAGCGCGCGCCTCGGGAAGACCCAAGGCGAAGCCCATAATAAACAGTAAAAACAATATGTTGCGATTCATTCCGAGGTGCCCCCGAAAGGCTGATAACCGAGAATAGCACGGCGCAGGAAGTCGCCCGTGTCGCGTCCGAGGGAGCCCAGGCCAGTCAGCTCGAACTCCAGGAACACGGCATTGCGACGTTGATTGCCGATGCCGCGAAGATAGTTCCTCGAAAGCAAACGTACACTGTAGCAACAGCTCACATATTCGAAGCCGGCGACGGCTTCCTGTGTGGTGCGTTCGCGCAAGGAGTAGTTCCAGCGAAAGACGGCGCGCCAGTTGTCGTTGATCGGCAGCAGCGCGGATATGTCGCTCTGCTCCAGATCGCCCGGGCGATAACGGTAGCCGAGGTTGAGCAACCCACTTTCGCCAAAGCGCTTCTGCAAACGAACTGCGCCGAAATCGGTGCGTTCGGTCTCCGGGTCGTAGCGGAAGCCGCCGGTCACCGACCAGGTGCCGCTCAAGCGCGCGCGGACCTCGGCGACATAGGCCGATCGCTGGCGGTCGTCGATAATGCCGGCCGCGACTTCATCCGGCAGATAGACTTCGGGCGCGTCGAAGTAGTAGATCTGTCCGACATTGACGGCTGCGCGCTCGGCCCCATCGTCGTCGAGCAGGCGCGAACTCAGCGCCAGTGTCAGTTGATTTGCATCGGCCTGACGGTCGGCGCCGGTGTAGCGGTTCTCGCGGAACAACTGGGCGAAGCTGAAATCCAGCGCTGCGGTGTCGAAGGTGGGCAGGTTCGTCTGTTCGCGCTGCGGCGCATGCAGATAGTAGACGCGCGGCTCCAGCGTTTGTCGCCAGTCGCTGTTGCCGAACGCGTTCGGCCGCTCGAACAGCAGTCCGGCATCGGTGCTGAAGATCGGCAGCGTCCGGCTGGGCGATCGGTCGCGGCAATTGCCGACACAGCCCGGCGGCGCGAAGTCGCCGGCGAACGGGAGATCAAGATCGTAGCGGGTGTGGCGCAGCGTCGCTCGCGTACGCAGGAAACCCCAGGTCGGCTCCCAGGCGTAGCCGAGGTATGGCGCCATGTCGAGGCGCTTGCCCTCGGTCACCGGGATCTCCAGGCAGTCACCGCCCGCGCTGAGCACGCAGGCGCTGTCGCGGCGGAAATCCACCCATTCGGCATAGCCGCCGTAACGCCAGCCGCGCAGACGATTGTCGTAGCTCAGGTGCAGTCGCGGCAGGCGCTGATAGGGATCCTGCTGCGTACGTTCCTCCTGATCCGGCAGGATCAGTTCGTACTTGTCAGCGAGCACGCTCCAGCGCCAGTTGCGAGCGCCGCCGGACAATTGCGCGATGCTGCCCAGGACTGACGTCGACGTCGTGTTCAGGGAGTCACCGAGATCGGAGAAGTAGCGATCGTCGGAAACCTGGTTGATGTCCGCGTCCAGGCGTACCCCGGGCAGCAGGCTGCCGTTGTGACGCACGCGGTAACGATCGCGATCCCGCCCGAACAGATCATCGTCCGGCAGCCATTCGCCGTCGATCTGTCCGCTGCCGCCGGCATACAGATAGCGGAACTCACCGCCGGCCTGGACCCCGCGGTCGCTGATCAGGCGCGGAGTCAGCGTGGCATCGTAGTTGGGGGCGATGTTCCAGTAATAGGGTGCCGCAAAGTCGAAGCCGTCGCTGCCGACGCCAATCTTGGGCGCCAGGAAACCACTCTTGCGTTGATCGTCGATCGGGAAACTGGCGTGCGGCCAGTAGACCAGAGGCACGCCCGCGACGCGCAGCTTGAAATCTTCCGCAGTCGCGCGTCCCGCCGCGTGATCGATCGTGAGGCTGCTGGCCTCGATCTGCCAGGACGGTTCCTCACCCGGACAGGCGCTGTAAGTCACCCCTTCCATCGACGACCGGTTGCCGCCTTCGGTGCTCACCTTGCTGGCACGCCCCTGGCCGCGGCGGGCCTTCAGCGCATAGCGCACGTCGATGAGTTCGCTGCGGTCCCGCGCCAGGTCGGCGCGAACTTGTGTGGCATAGAAGGCGTTGCTTGCATCTTCGTAACGCACCGAGCCGGTTGCCAGCGCGCTGTCTCCGATAATGTCGTATTCGATGCGCTCGGCGTGCAAACGCTGGTCGGCGCGCACGGCGCTGGCGTGCCCATCGAGAACCACGCTTTCGCCGTCGGTGCCGCTCAGCGTATCTCCGCTGAGTTCGGTGGCGGCCGCTGCGCGCGCCGCAGCGTCCACGCGCTCAATGCCGAGCGCCTGCGGCCGGCCGTTGCACAACCAGCCCTGTGCCGTGCGCTCGCAGTGCCATGGATCGACCGGACAGAGTTCCGCGGCCAACGCCGCCGTCAACGGCGACAACGCCAGTCCCAGCAGCCACCAGCGCGACGAACCGTGCGAACTCATCATCCGGGATTCCAGATAGTACGGGAGACAGGACGGCCGGCGCGGCCGTCGCCTTAGCCGCGTACGATGGCATACGCAGCAGTGCGGGGAAAGGTTGGCGTCGACGCAAGGAAAGACAGCCTTGGGCTGGCAGGCGTGCTCGCTCGCACAAGCGGAGCGCGCTGCCCGGATCGCCGGTCGCCGGCCGGCCCTATGGCGCAGGCGCCTCGCGCTGCACGCGGATACTGACCAGCGGCTTGTCCAGGGTCGCACCGTAGCCATCGAGGCGCCAGTCGTCGACGTTGCCGGTCACCACGACATCGTACGGTTGCTCGGGCGAATCCAGGCGGTAGGGCCCCAGTTCGGCGTCCGGCGGGATGCTGTTGGTCAGGTAGTCGATCGGCGTGCCGCTGGTTTCCATGGCGGCACGCAGGCGATTGGCGGCGAATGGCTCGATCTGCGCCTGATGCAGGTGCGCTCGTGCATGTTCCAACGACGCTCGCATATGGCGCTCGCGCGGATCGCTGCAGCCCGCCAGCAGCAATAGCCAGATCGACACCCAGATGCGCATTCCGAACCTGCCCCGCCAATGCTGCCTCGCAGTCTGCGGCGACTGGAAACAATCGGCAACCGCTTGCAGAACTGCGCCGGGCGCCGCATTCGGGCGGATTGGCAGGTACTGGCGGTTGTCCTATTCTGGCTGTCACAATTCTTGGCATTGATGACGACCGTCGATCAACAATGGCCCGCGCCGGAATTCCCGGCGCCATTGGCCGAGTCCCGAATCGGGGGAAGGACGATGCAACTGAAGTTGTGGCTGGCTGCGGTGATGCTGATCGCAGTCTCAATGCCAATTGCTGCCGGCAACGACGAGGCGTGGATCGAGAATTACATGGCGCAACCGGGCAGGTCGGCGGGTCCGGCCCAGATCCGGCGCGGTTACCAGATCGGCTGGAGCGAACTCGGTCGATTTACCGACGTCAGGGTGAAAGTGATCACCGATCTTGGCCACGTCCACCGCGGATACATCGAGCGAGTCGATGCCGAACGCATCGAACTGCGTGCCGAACTCTACGGCGGTCATGCCTACCTGGTCCTGAGTCGCGACAAGGTACGCAGCACCGAACTGGAATAGTGCATCAAACTACCCGGCATCAAACCGCGTGCGAGAGCGCAACGTTGATGGATCCGGGTCGACTTCGAACAGGGCGCAGTGCCGATGAGCCGTTCCATGGGCCAACCAGACCATAGAGTCGTGAGCCTGCGTCTTTCGAAAGGCGGTCAGCCGAGGGTTTCGCGTTGAACACGACCCTCTTCTACTGGATGCTGATTCTCGTGATGGTTGCCTGGATGGCGGTCAAGATCGGCCGCAGCAGCGTCGTCATGGGTGTGGTCACCTTCCTGTTCTGGCCGATCGCGATCGTCCCGTTGATAACCAACTGGGGTCAGCGCGACTCCGACATCCGCCTGCAGTTTTTTGTCGTGGCGCTGGCCAGCGGGCTGTTGTGGAAGAACGTGATCGAAGTCGCCGAAGCTGAGCGCAGAATGCGGGCAGACCAGATAACGATGGTCGCCGAAGACGACGCGGTTTACGCCATGCAGATCGAAGCGACGCGCGCCGACATCGGCGATGCCGCACGCGCCACGTCGATTCCAGAGACTGAAGCGCCCGAGCAGCGCTTCGCTCCAGTGCCGGCCAAGGTGCACGCCACGCCGCTGCACGAGATCCGCTTCCAGCGTGGCGTGGTGCGCTTGCGTCACGCTTTTGCGAATCTTGAAGTGCCGCCACATTTCCGCTTCATCGGGCAGCACCAGTTGGGCCTGCTCTCCGAACAACGCATGGTCCCGGTCGACGCGCAAACCCTGGGTTGGATCGTGCACGAGCGGGTCAACCTGAATTCGCCCGATTTCTGGTTCATCGAGGTGAGTTTCCACGAAGTCGGACACCTCGCGCCGCCGTCGCCCGGATCCGCCCCAATCCCGATGCAATGGGACGCACCGAGCGCAACTGCGATCTGGGGTCAGCCGGCCGCTCAAAGCGAGCGGGGAATCGACCAAATGGCGGCGAAGCTGACTCGCCACGGCGCGATCCTGTTCCGTGTTCCGGAACTGCAGGAGGGGCAACGGGAACTCGGCCTGCGAGCGGTGCGCTTGATGGCCGCGCGCACCGAACCGGAGCGTGGTTGGGCTTACGCCGAGTACATCGGCGAAGTCTCGACCCAGACGTTGGCGCAATGGGCGGAATCGCTCCGCATTTCGACTGAGCCGACCGTGGTTGTCGAGCGAGACGACGACCAGACGCAGTTGTGAGATGCCCGAGCAACCGGGCTTCGCTTTTGGCAAACTGCGCACTGGCAGCGGAAATGGGGAGTCTGGCATGCCGATTCGCGTCGCGATCGTCGATGACCATGCGCTGGCGCGTGCCGGCTACCGCCACATGTTCCAGCCGTATGCGGACATCGAGGTCGTCGCCGAGGGTGATTCCGGCGAAGAAGCGCTGAAGATCGCGCGCGACATCAAACCCGACGTCATGGTTCTCGACGTCAGCATGCCCGGCGTCAGCGGCATCGAGGTCACCCAGCGACTGGTCAAGAGCGAATCGCCGGTGCGTATTGCCATCGTCACCATGCACGGCAGTGGACCGCTACCCCGAATGTTGCTGAACATCGGCGCGCACGCTTTCCTCACCAAGAACTGCGAGGCGCGCGAATTGATCGAGGCAGTTCGTCGGCTCGCACGCGGAGATCGCTACATCGCCGAGGCGATCGCGCAACAGTTGGCGCTGGCCAATGCCACGGCAAAGGCGTCGCCGATCGACCGTCTGACGGCTCGCGAACTCGAGGTGGCGCTGATGTTCGGGCGCGGTGTGCGGGCGACCGAGATCGGCGCGCGCCTGCATATCAGCGAAAAGACCGTGCACACCTACAAGACGCGCATTTACGCCAAACTCGAAATCCACAGCGAAGCGGAATTGACGTTGCTGCTGGTGCGCCACGGACTGATCAGCGAGGTCTGACGAAAGCGACCGTCGGCGACGGCCGAAGGTGGCCGTCGCCGCGCACTTCGCTGCCCGCTCAGGGTGCGGCGGGTCGGTTCCCTTCAGTCTCTGCTGCCGTCGGCGCGTCGTCGGCGGGTTTGATGCTTTCTTCGGCCTCGGTCATCGCCGCGAGGCGAATCCGTTCAGAAGCCTGGGCGAACAGGTCGCCCGAGCGCGGCGGCAGATTCGACTCTGGCGCTGGCGCGGCGTTTTCGACCTGGTTGGCTGGCGTGGGTGCCGGTTCCGCTTGGACGGCAGGCTCGACCGGCGCCGACTCACTGACTGGCGCGGCGACGACAGCTGCAGCGACGGGCGCAGCGGCCACAGCGTCGACGGCTTCCACTTCGACGGCCTTCGCTTCGACCGTTTCCGCTTCGATGGTATTCGGTTCGACCGTTTCCACTACGGCAGCCTGCGGTTCGATGTTTTCTGCTGCGGCAGCCTGCGGTGCGCCGGTTTCCGGAGCGGTGGATCCGGCCGCGGCTTCGACCACCGCCGGCATCGGCATATCAATCACGGCAGAGTGCGTCGCCGACAGCGCAACGACCGCGGTCGCGGCGGGCTGATCGCCCTCCGCGGCATCATCGCCGTCCTCCCATTCGCCTTCGTCTTCGGAGCCTTCCACTGCGGCGCTATCGTCGCCGGTCGCCGCGCTGTTTTCTTCGCGACGACCGCCGCGACGGCGCCGGCCGCCGCGCCGCCGCCGCTTGCGTGGTGCGGTTTCGGCCACGGGTGCGCCGCTCGCGTCGACGCCGACCGTGCTTGCATCAAGCGCCGTGGCGTCGGTTTCGGCGTCGCCCGGCGACGGCGCATCGACCACCAGCAACGGTCCGTCGGTATTCACCGCCGGAATTGCGGCAGTCGCCGTTACCACGACCAGTTCTTCGGTGGCGCTCGCCTTGCCTGATTCCGGTCGACCCTGCTCCTGGCGCTGGCGCGGCGGTCGGTCCGGCCGCCGCTGGTTGCCGCCGTCCCGCGTCGGTTGTGGCGTTGGCGCGATCGCCGCAGCGGTCGCTGCCGGCGCCACGCCAGGGACGACCGGCAACTTCGGCTTGTCCTGACGTGGTCGGTTGCCATCGCGCGGGCGTTGACTCTCGCCACGACGATCGGACGGCTGCGCGGTGCTGCTGCCGCGCTCGGGGCGATCATTTCGATCCTGACGCTCGTTGCGATCCTGACGCTCGGGTCGATCGCCGCGCGAGCGATCCGGACGGCGATCACGACCACCGCGTCCCCGCGCGCCGGCATCGTCATTTCGGTCAGCTACGGCGGGTGCTGTGGACGACGACGCGCCCGATGCCGTTGCCGTCGCGTCGGTCGCAACCGGTGCCGTCGGGCGTCCGCGCATCCAGTTCATGAAACGGGCGACCAGCCCGGTTGGCTGGGGCGTTGCCACGATTTGCTGCGGCGCTGCCGCCACGGCCACGGCCACAGGCGCAGGGTCGACTTCTGCCTTGACCGGCGCCGGCGTCTGCGGACGGATTCCGCTTACCGCAGGCTGTTCCACCGCGGCCTCAACGGCTCCACCCGCGAGCGCCTTTTCCACATCCGCGGATACCGGCTGACGTACGCGCGAGTAGCTCGGCCGCGAGCTTTCTTCGACTTCGCTGGTGCGCACGCGGGTGATCTCGAACTCGGGTGTCTCGATATGCTCATTGCCGATCACGATGACCGGTGTTTCGTGGCGCGCTTCAATCGCATTGATCGCGGCGCGCTTCTCGTTGAGCAGGTAGTTGGCGACCTGCGTCGGCACCTGGACCACGACCTGTCCGGTGTTGTCCTTCATCGACTGCTCTTCGATCAGACGCAGGATCGACAGCGACAGCGACTCGACGCTGCGGATGCGGCCATTGCCCGAGCAGCGCGGGCAGACCATCGCGCTCGATTCGCCGAGGCTCGGGCGCAGTCGCTGACGCGACAGTTCCAGCAGGCCGAAGCGCGAGATGCGGCCGATCTGCACGCGCGCGCGATCCAGCTTCATCGCATCGCGGATGCGGTCCTCGACTTCGCGCTGGTGGCGCTGGCTTTCCATGTCGATGAAATCGATCACGATCAGCCCGCCGACGTCGCGGATGCGCAGTTGGCGCGCAATTTCCTCGGCCGCTTCGATGTTGGTGTTGAACGCGGTTTCCTCGATGTCGCTGCCCTTGGTGGCGCGCGCCGAGTTGATGTCGATCGCGGTCAGCGCTTCGCCCGGATCGATCACCAGCGAGCCGCCGCTCGGCAGCCGCACCTGGCGCGCGAACGCGCTCTCGATCTGGCTTTCGATCTGGTAGCGGGTAAACAGCGGCGTCGAATCCTTGTACAGCTTGAGCTTGCGCAGATTCGGCGGCATCACCTGCTGCATGAAGTCGCGCGCTTCGTTGTACACATGTTCGCTGTCGACCAGGATCTCGCCGATGTCGTTTCGCAGGTAGTCGCGTAGCGCACGGATGATCAGCTTGCTTTCCTGGTAGACCAGGAAGGGTCCCGAACGGCTCTTGAAGGCCTGGTCGATGGCCGCCCACAACTGCGTCAGGTAATTCAGGTCCCACTGCAGTTCTTCGGCATCGCGACCCATGCCCGCGGTGCGCACGATCAGGCTCATGCCGTCGGGCACGTTGAGCTGATCCATCGCATCCTTGAGCGCCTGGCGATCCTCGCCTTCGATGCGGCGCGACACGCCGCCGGCGTTCGGACTGTTCGGCATCAGCACCAGGTAACGCCCGGCCAGCGAGATGAAGGTGGTGAGCGCCGCGCCCTTGTTGCCGCGCTCCTCCTTCTCCACCTGGACCATGATTTCCTGGCCTTCGCGCAGGATCTCGCGGATGTTGTTCTTCAGGCTGGTGCCTTCGGCGAAATATTGCCGCGAAATTTCCTTCAGCGGCAGGAAGCCATGGCGTTCGCCGCCGTATTCGACGAAGCAGGCCTCGAGGCTGGGTTCGACGCGAGTGATGCGCGCCTTGTAGATGTTGGATTTCTTTTGTTCCTGAGACGGAATCTCAAGATCGAGGTCGTACAGCGTTTGTCCATCCACTACCGCCACCCGCAGCTCTTCTGGCTGCGTCGCGTTGATCAACATTCTCTTCATTGTTTTTATTGCCCTTGCCGCTCGACCACCCTCCCTGCAACAACAACCCCGATAGCCGCGTCGCGCGAATTGCCGTACTGGCAAACTCGCAGGCGGCGCCGGTGCCATGTGCAGAAAGGCAGGAGCGCGCTTACAAATCCTTGGGTTACGCAAGGTCCCATGCGGAACCCCGGGTCCTCCGCCCGCCGGCTCTATACTGCCGACTTGATGGACGGTTCCGTGTGCCTGCCCCTGTAGGGTGGCTGACGCTCGGATCGCCCGATGATAACAAGCTCGGGCGGCGGAAGCATCCCGCGCCTTCGGAATCGGAATCATGCGCAAAGGCAGCAAGCGTCCGGGCGGCGCAGAAGGGCGGGGCACGGGGCACGGGGCGCGGGGCACGAGCCCGACAGCGCGCACGGGTCATGGCGCAAATGGCGCAGGCCACAAGCCGAAGGGCGCGGGGAAAGGGGCGCGGGGCTCGGAGCGAGAGCTCGTTGCCGCCGGGCGGGGCGCGCGGGCAGCGCGCAGTTCAGCGGGCGCCCGGACCGAGGCGCGAGGCAAAGGCCCGGTTGCCGCGGGTCGGCGCGACGCCGTTGGTCGATCAACCGCGTTCAGGCCTGATGTTGCCCACGCCCAGATGGTCGCGCAGCGACCTGTTGCGGTGCCGGTCGCGGCGCCGGTCGAGGTGCGCATGGAGACTGTGGACGCCGAGCGCGCCGGCCAGCGCGTCGACAATTTTCTTGCTTCTCGACTCAAGGGTGTGCCGAAAAGCGCGGTCTATCGGGTGCTGCGTACCGGGCAGGTGCGCGTCAACGGCAAGCGTTGCAAACCGGACCAGCGCCTGGAAGTGGGCGATATCGTGCGAATTCCGCCGTTGCGCATTGCCGAGCCCGGTGCGCCGGTGGCGCCCTCGGAGTCGCTGCGCGATACGCTGGGCGAGCGCATCGTCTTCGAAGACGCCGAGTTCCTGCTGCTCGACAAGCCCTGCGGTCTGGCCGCACACGGCGGCAGTGGTGTTTCGCTGGGGGCCATCGAGGCGATGCGCGCGATCCGCCCGACGCAGTCGATCGAGCTGGTGCACCGGCTCGACCGCGACACCAGCGGCCTGCTGCTGCTGGCGAAGAAGCACAGCGCGCTGCGCAAGCTGCAGGCGCTGATCCGCGAGAGTCGCGTGCAGAAGCGCTATCTGGCGTTGATCAAGGGCCTGCCCGCGCGCGATCGCTTCGAGGTCGACGCCGCGCTGCGCAAGAACCAGTTGCGCGGCGGCGAGCGTTTGGTCGAGGTCGATGAAGATGATGGCAAGCCGTCCTTGTCGCGCTTCAAGGTGATCGAACGTTTTGCGGACTGTGCGCTGGTCGAAGTCGAGATCATCACCGGGCGCACCCACCAGATCCGCGTGCACGCACTGCACGCCGGGCATCCGCTGGCCGGCGATCCCAAGTACGGCGACGAGGATTTCAACAAACTGATGAAGTCGCGCGGTTTGAAGCGGCTGTTCCTGCATGCACACAGCTTGCGCTTCGCCTGGGGCGAGCGCGGCGACGAACGCCAGTTCAGCGCGCCACTCGGCGACGATCTGCGCAAGGTGCTGGATGGGTTGGCGCGGTGAGAGTCGGAGTTGCGCCCACTGGTGCGCTTGTTCGCGCATCGAACAGTGCGTATCGCAAGAATGCGGGCTGTATTTCTGCACGCAAAGAACGCAAAGGGGCGCGAAGGACGCAAAGGAGATCAACAGCCATGGCTTGCATGATTAGCCCCTCGCATCTGCTGTTTTTGCGTCCTTTGCGCCCCTTTGCGTCCTTTGCGACCTCAATCACAGGATTGTCGTTCTGCATGGGTGGAAACCCTCGTAATTCAACTGATTGCGGTACGTTCGGCGAGACCGTCTCGTTTGCCTCCATGGCCACGGTTTCGGTGTCGCGATGATCGACCCGCGTTACGCCGGCATTGCCCGCCTTTACGGCATCGACGGCCTGGCGAAGCTGCGTGCGGCGCATATCCTGGTGATCGGCGTCGGTGGCGTCGGCTCATGGGCCGCCGAGGCGCTGGCGCGCAGCGGGGTCGGGCAGTTGACCCTGATCGATGGCGACGAGGTGTGCCTGTCGAACACCAATCGGCAGATGCACGCGCTGGAGGGCAACTACGGCAAGCTGAAAGTCGACGTGCTGGCCGAACGCCTGCGTGCGATCGATCCAGCGCTGGTGGTGCACGCCCAGGCGCGATTCTTGACGCCGTCGACGCTGAACCTGATCGGCGAAGGGGGGTTCACCGCAGTGCTCGACGCCTGCGACGCATTCCGGGTGAAGGTCGAAACCATCGTTTATTGCCGGCGACGCAAGATCCCGCTGATCGTCTCCGGATCGGCCGGCGGGCGTACCGATCCCACCCAGATCCGCGTGCGCGACCTTTCCCGAACCGAGCACGATGCGCTGCTGAGCCTGATCCGCAAGAAGCTGCGCGACGAGTTCAAGTACCCGCGCGGACCCAAGCGCTATTTCGGCGTGCCGGCGGTGTACTCGCTGGAGAACGTGCGTTATCCGAGCGCCGACGGCGGCGTTTGCCTGTCCAAGCCGGATACGCTGGAAGAGGGTCGGCTGGATTGCGGCGGCGGGCTTGGTGCGGCGACGCATGTCACTGGTGCGTTCGCGTTTGTTGCGGTCGGAGAATTGATCCGGCGTCTGCTGCTGTAGCAGCGGCGTGCACGCCGCGACCGGCGACGCGGTCTGATTCCGGCTGGGCCGTCGCGACGTGCACTTCGCTCCTACACAAGCCCAAACATTCGCCGCGCGTTGTCGCTGGTCGCCTGCGCAATTTCGTCGACGCCGACGCCGCGCAGATCAGCGATGGTCTGTGCGATCGTCGCCAGATGCGCCGGTTCATTGCGCTGGCCGCGATGCCACTGGTCCGGTTGGTCCGGCGCATCGGTTTCCAGCAGCAGGAATTCGATCGGCATGCTGCTGACGATGCGCCGCAGACGCTGCGCGCGCTCGAAGGTGACCGGTCCGCCAATGCCGAGACAAAAGCCGAGTTTCCACAACTGCTGCGCCTGCTCGTCGCTGCCGGAGTAGCTGTGGACCACACCACGCACCTTGCCGATGCGGCGCAGGGTGGCGATGACTTCGTCGACGGCGCGCCGCGCATGGATCACCAGCGGCAGCTCGAACTCGCGTGCCAGGTTCACCTGGCCGGCAAAGTACATCCGCTGTCGATCCGGATCGAGGCCATCGATGAAGTAGTCCAGGCCGCACTCGCCAACCGCCACCGCCTTGCCGCCCGCGAGCCGATCGCGCACTCGATCCAGGTGCTCGGGCAGGTGTTCGGCGAGATACATCGGGTGCAGGCCAAAAGCCGCATGCACGTCCGGTTCGGCCGCTGCCAACTCGGCGAGTGCTGCGAAGGATGCGGCCGTGACCGCCGGGACGATCTGTGCAACCACGCCTGCCGCGCGCGCTCGCGACAGCACGGCGTCGCGGTCGGCCGCAAACTCCGGGGCGTCGAGGTGGCAGTGGCTGTCGATCAGGTGCATCGATTGGGAAACGGAGAACTGGAAGAGCCGCGGGGTTCACAGGTTTGTGTGGGTCCAGACTTGTCTGGACGCTTTTGGTACGGAAGGAGAGAACGCGTCCAGACAAGTCTGGACCCACCAAGAGCTCGCCCTGCGCGGGCCTTCTTCGTGCTCCATCCCCGAGCTTCGCGCCCCGCTACGCCGTCACCAGCCACGCCGCCAGACCGAGGAATACGCCCATGCTGAACACATCGGTCGCGGTGGTCAGGAAGATGCTCGATGCGGTCGCCGGATCGGCGCCCATGCGCTTGAGCAACAGCGGTACACCAGCGCCGGCCATGCCGCTGATCATGCAGCTCACGGTCATTGCGGCGAAGGTGATCAGGCTCAGCGTCAGCGGCGATTCCGAATCCTGCATCGCCGCCAGCACGTACATCGCGACTCCGGCGACCACACCGGTCAGCGCCCCGTTGAGCAGGCCGAGCCAGGCTTCCTTGGACATCAGGCGCAGAGCGCTGCCGGGTTTGACTTCGTTCAGGGTCATGCCGCGCAGCGTGACCGCCAGCGCCTGACAGCCGGTATTGCTGCACTGGCCCGACAACACCGGGATGAACACCGCAAGCAGCACGATGCGGTCGATGGTGTCCTGGAACACGCCGACCACCGCGCCCGCCACGAAGGCGGTCAGCAGGTTGAGCTGCAACCACGGGTGGCGGAATTTCAGCGAGCGCGGCCACGGCGTGGCCAGACGCTCCTCCTTTTCGACGCCGACCATCGAACCGGCCTGCGCCGATATCTCGAAAGCCTGCTGTTCGAACAGCACCGAGCCCTTGACCTGTCCCAACAGATAACCGAGCTCGCTGCACACCGGATACACCGGGTAGTGGCGCGTCACCACCTCGCGCATGGCTTCTTCGAGAGGCATGCCCGGCTGCAGCGCGAATGGCGAGCGCACCATCACCGATTCCAGGGTGGCGTCGCGTTCCGAGAACAGCAGTTCGCGGAACGCGACCACGCCGGTGAACTTGCGCGCCGTGTCGACGCAGAACACATAAACGATCTGCCGTGTGCGGATCACGTCGCGCAGCGTTTCGATCACCACGCCGATCTGCGCGTGCTCCGGAAACACCGCCGGCGCACGCTCCATCAGTCGACCCACACTGCCTTCCGGGTAACGATGGCCTTCCAGCCAGTCAGGGCCTGCCGCCGTCTCTGCGGCGATGGTCGCCCGGCGTTCGCGCGGAAACTCCTCGAGCACCTCGACCGCCTGGCCGGTGCTGAGCCCGGCAAGCACCTCGGCGATTTCTGCATCGCTGAGCGGTGCCAGCAGCTTCGCAGCGCTCTTGAGGTCGGTCGCGCGCACGCGTGCAATCAGCGCTGGCATGTAATCGGCGTGAATGGTGTGGTCTGACATGTAGGCGCCGACGCTGCGGACGAATCGCAAGACTAGCGCAGGTCGCGACGATGTCGGGTGACGGGATCACCGTCCGCGCGGTGGCCGACCGAAACAAAGCGCGTGAATGGCGTGCACCACTTCGGTGATCTGCCGGGTTTATCCGGCGTTCATGGTGCACCGCAACGCTGCAATGGCAGCGAGAGTGAAGCCAGCAGAGTGCATCGGTACCTCTGGGCTCCTGATTCAACTCCCTGAAAATGCAGGATTCTGCACGGCGCATTGGGTGCGTTCGTCGCTCGTCCGAGCCGGCGCTCTAGTGCTTGGCACCGCTCTTGCCATCTGTTCATTGCTGCTTTGCAACCACCCGTCCAACGAAGGGGATAGACAATGAAAAGATGGCTCCATGGATTACCTGCACTTCTGGCTGCAGGTGCGGTGTCGGCCCAGGACACGCCGACACTCAACCCGGGCGACACCGCGTGGATGCTCACCGCCACCGCGCTGGTGCTGTTCATGACGATACCGGGGCTGGCGCTGTTCTACGGTGGCCTGGTGCGTGCCAAGAACGTGCTTTCCGTGCTGATGCAGTGTTTTGCCATCACCGCGCTGGTCAGCGTGTTATGGGTGCTGTACGGCTATTCGATGACCTTCAGTGTTGCCGGCATGGAACAGGGCGTGGTCAACCTGAATTCGATCATCGGTGGCTTCGATCGTGCCCTGATGGCCGGACTCGGTCGCGATTCCCTCACTTATGCGATCCCGGAGAGCGTGTTCGCGACCTTCCAGATGACCTTCGCGATCATCACGGTGGCGCTCATTGTCGGATCGGTCGCCGAACGCATGCGGTTCTCGGCCTTGCTGATTTTCGCCGGCTTGTGGGTAACCTTCGTCTACTTCCCGATGGCGCACATGGTGTGGTCGGGCAACGGTGGCCTGTTGTGGGACTGGGGCGTGCTCGATTTCGCCGGTGGTACCGTGGTGCATATCAATGCGGGTATTGCCGCACTGGTGGCCGCGCTGGTGCTCGGCAAGCGCAAGGGTTTCCCGACCACCGCGATGCCGCCGCACAACCTGACTTACACGGTGATCGGCGCTTCGATGCTGTGGGTGGGTTGGTTCGGTTTCAACGCTGGATCGGCAGTCGCTGCCAACGGTTCGGCAGGCATGGCGATGCTGGTGACTCAGGTGGCCACCGCGTCGGGAGTTCTGGGCTGGATGCTGGTCGAGTGGATCGTGCACAAAAAGCCCTCGGTGCTCGGTGCTGCCTCGGGCGCGGTGGCCGGACTGGTGGCGATCACGCCAGCATCCGGGACCTGTGGCCCGGGCGGCGCCGTGGTCATCGGCCTGGTTGCTGGCGTGGTCTGTTACTTTGCGGCGACCAAGCTCAAGCGGGCGCTCGGCTACGATGATTCGCTCGACGTGTTCGGTGTGCACGCAGTCGGTGGCATCATCGGGGCCATACTCACCGGCGTGTTCGCCGACGCCAGCCTCGGCGGCGCCGGACTGGTCGAGGGTCAGACGATTGCCGGACAGGTGTGGGTACAGATCAAGAGCGTGCTGTTCACGGTGGTCTATAGCGGTGTCCTGACCTATGTGCTGCTGAAGCTGGTCGGATTGGTGATGCCGTTGCGGGTCAATGTGGACGAAGAGACCGAAGGTCTGGATCTGGTGCTGCACGACGAACGCGGCTACAACCTGTGATCATGAATTGCGACGAGGAGTACACACAATGAAAATGGTCGTGGCCATCATCAAGCCGTTCAAGCTCGACGACGTCCGTGAGGCATTGTCCGAAGCCGGCATGACCGGGATCACCGTCACCGAGGTCAAGGGTTTCGGTCGCCAGAAGGGACACACCGAACTGTATCGGGGTGCCGAATACGTGGTCGACTTCCTGCCCAAGGTGAAGGTCGAAATCGCGGTGATCGACGAGCGCGTCGACGCGGTGGTCGACGCCGTGCGCAAGGCGGCCAATACCGGGCGTATCGGCGACGGCAAGATCTTCGTCTACAACCTCGATCAGGTGGTGCGCATCCGCACCGGCGAAGTCGACGGCGACGCGCTGTAAGGCGCTACCGTCGGAGTCGTTTGCGCCGACGGGAATGCAGTTCACGCGATGGAGCCTGCGGGTCAATGAACCGCAGGCTCCATCGATGCTCTTGTGGGTCCGGACTTCGTCCGGACGCTTTTTGCAGGCCGAAGCCAACACCGTCCGGACATAGCCCGGTCCCGAAAAACAGCGGCCGCAGTCAAAACAACCCGATTGCAATCACCGAATCAAGCAGTTCCGTCTTGCGCTCGACGCTCAACGGCTTGTGCCAGCGCACGATGTGCACTGGCGTATGGGTGACTTCGAAACCGGTCGCGAGCGCAACTTCGCGGGCACGTGGATCGCCGCAATGGCCGAAGTAGGCGTCGCATTCGCCATCCAGGCGCGTCCAGCAATGGCGCAGGATCATCGCCCAGATGCCGCCGTGCGCCTTGACGATGGCGAGTTCCTCGTCGGACATGCGTTTCAGCGTATTGCCGTCGCTGCAGGAACCGCCGGACAGGTACACCCGATTGAATCGCATCATGTGCGAGAAACCGGCGACGTGCAGCGCGCCGGCAGTGTCCTTGTAGAAGGCGATGAAATGCCGCGGGATATCCGGGCCGTCGCTGCCGAACTTCCGGCGGAACAGCTCGTTGACGAAAAACGGACCCTCGGCCACTTCGGTGATGGTCAGAAAGGCGCGCCCGTCGGCGGTTTTCAGGGTGAACTCAGACATCGGTGAACTCCAGGCTCAGGTAGCGATCGAGCAGGGCGGAGAATTCCTCGGGCGAGCGCCAGTCGGCGCCGCAGACCCGTCGCGGAATGCGCCAGCGATCGAAAGCTGCCGGCTGGGCGCCGCTGGTGATGAACGCGCCGAGCAGGCCGAGTTCCTCGGCATAGGTGGGAAAGAAACTGTCCGCCAGATAAGGATTGTCCTCGCCCCAGGGATAAGCGAACAGCGTCGGTCGCCGACCGCAGCGCTGCTCGATGTAATCGCTGGCCAGCCCGACCTCGGCCATGGCGTCTTCCAGCGAGTCGATGTGACGGAAGCTGCCGCGGCGGTTGTCGCGCTGCACGCTGCGGTCGAGCGACGGATGGTTGTGGTCCCAGCTGTGGTTCTCGATGGTGAGATAGCCGCTGGCGGTGGCCTCCGGCCACCAGTCGTCGTGCCAGACATTGAGCGACAGGAAGTCCTTGCGGTCGAGTTCGGCGCGCGCATCGGGGCTGGCGATGACGAAACTGGCGGCGACGCAGCGCTGGCCCGTGGCGCCATGGTGCTCGCGCAGGATGCGCAGGAACGAATCCTGGTGGCCCCAGGTCGGATGCTCGAAGTCGATCGCATCGAGGATCATGCCGTCGTCGAAGGTGATCGCCACGCGCGGATGCGCCGCCAGAGGTTCGTTGGCGACCGCAGAGGCGTGCACCAGTTCGACACCGCGAGCACTCAAGGCGGCCAGATCCGCGCGCAACGCAAAGTGGTCGTTCGCGGCATAGTGATTGCCGCTGACGTTGGTTGAGTGGTAACAAAGCACCAGGGCGGCTCTGGACATGCGCAAGGCGAATTCACTGCAGCGAAGCGCCGATCATAGAAGATCGACGAGCGCCCGCTGGCGCATGCTCGCTGTTCCAGCGCAGGGTCGAGTGTAGAATTCGAGGCGTCGGCGAGCGCGGGCGACAACCCAATCTGCGCTGCCTTTTCGCCTGGAACGAAGCGTTATGGACCTACCTGAAGACCTTTACCGCGCGCCGCCCTACAAACTGAAGGGACAGGTGCATCACATCGGCCATGTGGATGTCGCCGATATCGCGAAGTTGCTGGCGACCAAGACCGACGAGGAATGGGCCGAGAATGCCCTGCGCCAGCAGCAGTTTCGGGTCCACAAGGACACCGAGAGCCTGGTGTTGAAATGGTCCGCCAACACCAGTACCGATACGCCGGTCGAGACCACCCGCCATTACGCGGATTTCGAACCACTGCTGCGACCGGTGCTGGAGCTGATCCAGAACGAGTACCGCTATGAGCGGCCGGTCATCCGCAAGGCGATGTTCGCCAAGCTGAAGGCGGGTGGTCAGATCAGCGACCACATGGACGGCGCAGTGGCGCTGCGCATGGTGCATCGCATCCACATCCCGATCGTCACTCACGAGCGCGTGCACTTCTTCATCAACGACATCGACCACAGTTTCAAGGTCGGCGACGTCATCGAGATCGACAACACCAAGTACCACTCGGTCAGGAACAATGGAAGCGAGGACCGAATCCACCTGATCATCGACTATTACCACACGTGAGTGGTCCTCGCGGCGTGACCAGGATCGTCGATGCCTGCTTCGGCGCGTTCCTGTTGGCGCTTGCACCAGCGGTCGTGGTCTTCGCCGATGCGCCGATCGGCGCGGGCCCGCTGCTGCTGGCGGCGGTGCTCGCATTCGCCGGAGGGGAGGCGCTGCTGGCCGCGCGGGCCAACCGACCCTCGTTGTTGTCGCGCATCGGACCATTGCCTTGACGCGTTCTGTCATCGATGAGCGCATCGACAGGGGCTCTTCTCGGTCTACGCTCATCCTCAGCCAACGCTTGCTGGGTTAGGATCGAAGCGAACTGGCTACGGAAGCACGCTATGGAATCCCAGGACGCGGTAGTGCCGCAGGTGAATGAACAACTCAGCGTGCCGCCGGCGCGCGGTTGGCGGCAATATCGGTGGCGCATGCTGGTCGTCGCGCTGGCCGTGTACGCCGTGCTGGTATCGATGCTGATGCTCTGGTGGACTGCCGAGCCGGCGCCGTTCAAGGTGCTGGCGGTTGCCGAAGCGCGCGCCAAGGCCGCCAATCAGAAGGTGGTGCCCGGGTACGTCAGCGTCTCCACGGCGATGAAACTGGTCGAAACCCTGCTCGACAAGCGCGGCGGTTACCTGTCCAACGACATTGCGCCACCGGGTGTGTTGATGGACAACATCCCGGAGTGGGAATTCGGCGTGCTGCAGCAGGTGCGCGACTTTGCGCTGTCGATGCGCAACGACTTTTCGCGCTCGCAGAGTCAAAGCCAGGACGACACCGATCTGCGCGAGGCGCAACCCTTGTTTGCCTACAGCAACGACCACTGGATCCTGCCGTCGAGCGAGAGCCAGTATCGCCAGGGCATTGCCCATCTCAACGCCTACCTGGTGAGACTGGCCGACGAAGATCAGTTCAACGCGCAGTTCTATGTGCGCGCCGACAATCTGGTGGCGTGGCTGACGTTGGTCGAGAAGCAGATGGGATCGCTGTCGCAGCGGCTGTCGATGAGCGTCGGTCAGGTGCGCATCAATACCGATCTGGCCAATGAAGCGAGCGCGCAGCAGTCGACGCCGTCGCCATCGGTGATGATCACCCGAACGCCGTGGATGCAGATCGACAACGTGTTCTACGAGGCGCGTGGTTCGACCTATGCGCTGTTGCACCTGCTGCGAGCCGTCGAACGCGATTTTCGTCCTGTGCTGGAAGACAAGAACGCGGTGGTCAGCGTCAAGCAGATCATTCGTGAGCTGGAAGAAGCGCAGTCGGCGATCTACAGCCCGGTCATCCTCAACGGCGGTGGTTACGGATTTTTCGCCAACCACAGCCTGGTGATGGCGAACTACGTGTCGCGCGCGAATGCGGCGCTGAGCGATCTGCGCAAGTTGCTGGAGCGCGGGTGAGAAGCGGTCGGCGCAGCCGACGCGAGGCACTGCCTCGCGAGCTTCGAACGCCTCGGGCAGGGAGCCCGAGGCCGGGCTGATCGTCGAGCGCAGGATGCGCGAGTCGGCAGCCGTCGGCTGTATGTGTGCGCCTGAAGTTGGTCGCTTGCCACGGCTTTGGATGCCCTTGAACCTTTGAACCACGGCATCCATCCATGGCGCCGGCAAACCGGCGCACTCCAAAGCCTCAGTGCCTCACCGCCCCATGGCAGACCTTGAACTTGCGCCCACTGCCGCAAGGACAAGGGTCATTGCGTCCGGGTGATGGTTCGGCCCTTGCGGGCTGCGGGCGCAGGCCGCCGCGTTCGCGGATCGGCTGGTAGTGCTTCCACAAACGATGAGCGCCCCAGGCGGCGGCGCGCATCAGGCGCAGCCGCTCCTTGCGGGTAAATGGAACGTCGTCGGATGCGCCGCTGCGCCCCAGCAGCACGAACGGCGCCAGCTCGGCGCGCAGCGTCTCGCTCTGCATGATGTCGTTGACGCCCGCGCTGTCGAGTGCCAACGCGCTGGCGGCGCCGGCGGACCAGGACATCGCCGTGCGTGCCTCGGCCTGCTCGTCAGTCTCCGCCTCGTCCTGCGGCAGAAAGTCGAATTCGGGCAACACCGATGCCTGATGGACGGCCGGATCCAGCCGCACCCGCTGGGCAACGTGAGTACCGAAACGAAACATCCAGGCGACGGCCTGTTCGCGCTCGTCGGCGTGCACGTTGGCGAGATCCGGGCCGAGCGCCAGCGCAGTCCAGCGCTGCGGCGGCGGTGGATTCGGCAGCAGGCTGAGGGCGGTCAGGAATCCGTCCAGTGCATCGAAACGCAAGCCGCCGCGGGCAAACACATGCGTCTGCCAGTAATCGCGGCCGACGCCGATCTCGCGGCGCGACAGCCCATTCGGAAAGGACGGATGGTCGAGTTCGGGATCGTCGTCGTGGTCGGGCGTCGCATCGACTCGCGGCAACTGGGGCTCTGCATCGGACATGGCGCTTCTGCTTTTGCTGCAACAAGGCCCCAAGCATAGGGCTTCGGCGCCAGGGCCGGATTTCACGACAGAATGCGTGGCGCCGATCAACTTGTTCACGCCCGCATCGAAATCTCGCGTGTTAGGGTCCGCGATCCTTTGGTACGAGCGAGCCTGCCCATGATCCGTGCGGCCCTGATCACCGTTACCCTGGCGCTGTTGACCAGTCTGGCGCAGGCCAGGGACGAATCTGGCGACAAACCCAAGTGGGACGTCAACCAGCCGCCCGGCAAGCTCAAACCCATCAGGTTCAGCACCGACGAAGGCACCTGGATGAACCTCGATGTGAGCCCGGACGGGCAGCGCATCGTGTTCGACCTGCTCGGTGATCTGTACGAGTTGCCGATCGCCGGCGGCAAGGCAAGGCGCATCACCCAGGGGCTCGCGTTCGACGTGCAGCCGCGCTATTCGCCAGATGGCAAGCAAGTGGCCTATACCTCGGATCGCGCCGGAGGCAACAACCTGTGGCGGATGACGCTGGCCGATGGCAAGTCGACGCAGGTCACCAAAGAGAGTTTCCGCCTCTTCAACAACCCGGCATGGACCCCGGACGGACAGTACCTGATCGGTCGCAAGCACTTCACTTCGGAGCGTTCGCTGGGCGCCGGTGAACTCTGGCTTTATCACACCGGCGGCGGCGACGGCCTGCAACTGACCAAGAAGAAGAACGACCAGCAGGACCAGGGCGAGCCGGCGGTCAGCCCGGATGGTCGCTACGTCTATTTCAGCGAGGATCTCAGCGGCGGATCGACATTCCAGTACAACAAGAACGTGCACAACGTGATCTATGCCATTCGCCGCCTCGACCGCCAGACCGGCGAGATCGACAACCTGATCCGCAGTCCGGGTGGCGCGGTCCGCCCGCAGCCATCGCCCGACGGGAAATCGCTGGCCTTCGTCAAACGCGTGCGCGAGAAAACCGTGCTGCACCTCATCGACCTGGAATCGGGCGCGGTGCGACCGCTGTGGGACGGGCTGTCGCACGACCAGCAGGAAGCCTGGGCGATCTTCGGGCCGTACCCCAACTTCGACTGGACGCCGGATGGCAGCGCCATCGTGATCTGGGCGCAGGGCAAGCTGTGGCGTGTCGATGCGGCATCCGGCGCGGCCAGCGCGATTCCGTTCACCGCCGAGATCGACCAGCAGGTGGTCGAGCCGCTGCGTTTTGCGCAGAAGATCGACGAGGGTCGCTTCACCGCGAAGATGATCCGCGACGTGGCCACCAGTCCGGACGGCAAGACGTTGATCTTCCACGCCGTCGGCAAACTCTGGCGCAAATCGCTGGCGGGCGGCCAACCGCAGCGGTTGACCGCTGCGGACGGGGTATTCGAATACCAGCCGAGCTTCAACCAGGATGGTCGCAAGCTGCTTTACACGACCTGGTCGGATGCCGCGATGGGCGCCATCGTCGAGCGCGATCTGGCCAGCGGCGCCGAGCGCAAGCTGACCACCGAAAAGGGCTTTTATTACGGTCCGCAGTTCTCTGCGGATGGCAGTCGCATCGTCTATGCGCGCAGCGCTGGCGGTGGGCTGACCGGCAGCCTGTGGTCGAAGGATCGTGGCATTTTCTGGATTCCCGCTGCGGGTGGTGCGCCGACACGCATCGCCAGGGACGGACAGAACCCGCAGTTCTCGGCCGACGGTTCGCGCGTCTATTTCCTGACCGGCGAGGGCCTGAGCAAGAAGCTGATGTCCGCCGGCCTGCACGGCGAAGACGTGCGCGAGGTGTTCAACCTCAAGTACGTCGACTTTGTCGCGCTGAGCCCGGATCGGCGCTTTGTCGCTTTCACCGAGCTGTTCAACGCCTATGTGGCGCCGCTGCCCGAGACCGGCGGCAGCATCGAACTCGGCAAGGACAGCAAGGCGATTCCGATCGCCAAAGTCAGCGATCAAGCCGGTTCGTACCTGCATTGGTCGGGCCAGGGCGATGCCCAGGCCTTGCATTGGCTGGTCGGCGATCGTTATGTGAGTCGCTCCCTGAATGAGGCGTTTGCCTTTTTGCCGGGCGCGCCGAAGGAATTGCCGAAGCCCGACCAGGCGCCCGGCATCGCCATCGGCCTGACGCAACCGGTGTACGCGCCGAGCGGCGTGACCGCCTTCGTCGGTGGCCGTGTGATCAGCATGCGCGACGCCGAAAACACTGAAGAAGTGATCGAAGACGGCGTGGTGATCGTCGACGGCGATCGTATCCGCGCAGTCGGCGCTCGCGCCGACATCTCGGTTCCGGCCGGTGCGCGCGTGATCGACGTCAGCGGCAAGACGCTGATCCCGGGCATCGTCGACGCGCATGCGCACGCGGCGCACTTTGGCCAGGGCGTGGTTCCGCAACAGAACTGGGCTTACTACGCCAACCTGGCGTTTGGCATCACCACGCTGCACGATCCGTCGGCGACCAACGAGTTCGTGTTTTCGCAGGCCGAACTGGTCAAGGCAGGTGAGCTGGTCGGCCCGCGCGTGTTCAGCACCGGCACCATCCTCTACGGCGCCGATGGCGACTTCAAGGCGGTGGTCGATTCGCTCGACGACGCGCGCGCCCACCTGAAGCGCATGCAGGCGCTCGGCGCCTTCAGCGTCAAGAGTTACAACCAGCCGCGTCGCGACCAGCGCCAGCAGATCAACACCGCCGCGCGCGAACTCTCCATGCTGGTGGTGGAAGAGGGCGGTTCCACCCAGTTCCACAACCTGACCATGGTCATCGACGGTGTCACCGGCGTCGAGCACAACCTGCCGGTCGCGCCCTTGTACAACGACGTGATCGGTTTGATGAGTCGCACCGATGTGCGTAACACGCCGACCCTGGTGGTCGCCTACGGCGGGCTCAATTCGGAATACTGGTGGTACGCACGCGACAATGTGTGGGAAGAGCCGCGCCTCAATCGCTATTTCCCGAAGGACACTCTGGGCGCGCGCGCGATTCGTCGTGAAACCGCGCCGGACTGGGACTACTACCACATCGAAATCGCCAGGGCGGCGAAACAGTTGCGCGATGCCGGCGTGCGCATCCAGGTGGGTGGCCACGGCCAGATGCAGGGTTTGTCGCCGCACTGGGAGATGTGGAGCCTGGCACAGGGCGGGTTCACGCCGTTCGAGGTGCTGCGTGCGGCGACCATCGATGGTGCCGACTACATCGGCATGGGCGCGTCGATCGGATCGCTCGAAGCCGGCAAGCAGGCCGACCTGGTGGTGCTCGACGGCAATCCGCTGGCCGACATCCGCGACAGCGACAACACCACGATGGTGATGGTCGATGGGCGCCTGTTCGACCTCAAGGCAGACATGGCCGAGGTTGGCGGGCGTGGCGCACCGGCGCCAGAGTTTTACTGGCAGCGGCATGTCGATGGCAACGGCTTCGGCATCCAGTACGGCCCGACCGGCGCCTGCCATTGCCCGAAGTCGGCCGCGCACGCCCATTGAGATCTTGCGGCTGGGGTCTTGCGGCATGGACCCGCCAAACGCGCGGTGAGCCTGGCTTCTGTGGGTCCAGACTTGTCTGGACGCTCTCCAGCCAACGGAGCACCCTTTCCTCACCCCGGTGCGGCAGCAAGCTGCCGCCCGTTCGAGCGGGCGCGTCGCATGCGGCGCAAGCTTGCCCGCTCTCACCCCTCGTGCCTTGCGCTCGGCGCAGAGCCCTTCGCGATCATCCGTAACCGGTGTGAGAACTGCGGGCTAGCGCCTGCCGTAGACTGCGTGCGTTTCCATTCGGCAGCCAATGCAGACCATGTCGTTTCCCGCGCAGACCCGAATTCCCGCCACCTACATGCGTGGCGGCACCAGCAAAGGGGTGTTCTTTCGCCTCGAAGACCTGCCACTCGCGGCGCAGATGCCGGGGCCCGCGCGTGATGCCTTGCTGCTGCGCGTGATTGGCAGCCCGGATCCTTATGGCAAACACACCGATGGCATGGGCGGAGCGACGTCCAGCACCAGCAAGTGCGTGATCATCAGCCGTTCGGCGCAGCCGGATCACGATGTCGACTACCTCTACGGTCAGGTGTCGATCGACCAGCCGTTCGTCGACTGGTCCGGCAACTGCGGCAACCTGAGTTCGGCGGTCGGCCCATTCGCGATCGCCAAGGGTCTGATCGACCCGGCAAGAGTTCCTGAAGATGGCATCTGCACGGTGCGCATCTGGCAGGCCAACATTCGCAAGACGATCATCGCGCAGGTCCCGGTAACGGGCGGTCAAGTCCAGGAAACCGGCGACTTCGAACTCGACGGCGTGACCTTTCCGGCGGCGGAAATCGTTCTCGAGTTCCTCGATCCGGCCGAGGACGACGGCGACGGCGGCTCGATGTTTCCAACCGGAAATCGGGTCGACGACCTCGATGTGCCGGGCATCGGCTCGCTGAAGGCGACCATGATCAATGCCGGCATTCCGACGATTTTCGTCAATGCCGCCGATCTTGGACTCAACGGCACTGAACTGCAGCCGGAGATCAACGGCAGTGCGGAACGCCTGGTCATGTTCGAAGCCATCCGCACCGCGGGCGCCTTGCGCATGGGCCTGATTGCGAACGCCGACGAGGCAAGGACGCGCCAGCACACGCCCAAGATCGCCTTCGTCGCGCCGCCGGCCAGTTATCTGGCCTCCAGCGGCAGAACGGTGGCTGCCGACGAGGTCGACGTGCTGGTGCGCGCGCTGTCGATGGGCAAGCTGCACCACGCGATGATGGCCACTTGCGCCGTGGCCATCGCCACCGCGGCTTCGGTGCCCGGTACGCTGGTCAACCTGGCCGCAGGCGGCGGCGCGCGAGAAGCGGTTCGCTTCGGCCACCCTTCCGGAAGCTTGCGCGTTGGTGCGCAGGCGCTGGAAATGGACGGTACCTGGACCGTCACCAAGGCCATCATGAGCCGTAGTGCGCGGGTGTTGATGGAAGGGTGGGTGCGGGTACCGGGGTGAAGCACCCCGACACGGGAGCGACCTGGCGCCACGAACCCTCGCGACACCCGATCGCCTTCACAACATTCTTGTAGACCCTATGCCTTGGGTTGGGGCCGCCGACAAAATTGCTCTCCCATTCGAC
>ERZ761602.953-NODE-953-length-56976-cov-5.376838_pt1 | contig 56976 bp, 40 predicted proteins | sample MGYA00512165_ERZ761602 | MGnify/ENA primary metagenome ERZ761602 (study PRJEB28899, sample SAMN02445085) | bioreactor sludge metagenome | biome: EBPR sludge; isolation source: Thorneside wastewater treatment plant | place: Australia: Brisbane, Thorneside Wastewater... | reverse complement strand
GTCCACGGCTTGAGCCGCTCGGCCTGCGACTGGATCGCGTACAGGCCCGCCGCGAAGCCCACGATGCCCGCCATCGCGAAGAGCGGCATCGAGATCCCGTTGAGGCCGAGTTTCAGGCTGATGCCGAGGCTCGCGAGGCCGGTGTCGTACGACGTGAGGAAGGCGTAGCCGCTCGTGTGCGGCACGCCGTTGAAGTGCCACCAGGTGTGCAGCGACAGCAGCAGCGGCGCCGCAAAAGCGACGTACGACAGCCGCACCGACCAGCGCTTCGGCAGCCCGAGCGCGATGAGCAGGGCCAGCGCGAGCGGGATCGCGATGGACGCCAGCAGGGGATCGAAAGGCAGGTTGCTCATCGCGTCGTCAGAGTTTCAGCACGCCCGCGGCGGCCAGCCAGAGCGCCGCGGCGCCGAGCAGGAACCAGTAGGCATAGGCGTTGGCGTTGCCCACGTGCAGCGCCCGCGCGCCCAGGCCGAAGAGGCCCACGATGCCGGCCAGGCCCCGGACGATGAGCCCGGCCAGCAGCACCTGCTCGAGGAAGTTCAGCAGCATGGCGAACCGCTGCTGCACCTTGGCCACGTAGTAGTCGTAAAGCTTGTCGAACGAGGCCTTCAGCGCGCCCAGCAGGCCGAACAGGCCCGGCGACTTCGCCGCGAGGGCGTCGTCCGGCGCCGGCCGGTAAAGCACGAACGCCGCGAGCGCGCCCACCGCGAGCACGGCGAGCGACGTGCCCAGCACCACCAGGTGGTCCGACCCCTCGGGATGTGCCACCTGCCCGATCACCGCATCAAAGGCGCCGCGGAAAACGACGCTGTAGAACCAGCCGTAGCCGCCGATCACCGACAGCACGGCGAGCACGACGAGCGGCGCCGTGAGCGCGAGCCCGCCTTCGTGCGCGTGATCCGCCTCCTCGCTGCGCGGCGCGCCCAGGAAGACCAGCTTCCACAGCCGCACCATGTAGAACGAGGTGAGCACCGCGGTGAGCGCCAGCAGGGCAAACACCGCCGGATGCTTCGCCAGCGCGAGGTAGAGGATCGCGTCCTTCGAGAAGAACCCCGCGAGGAACGGCGTGCCGATGATCGCCAGCACGCCGATGGTGAAGGTGAGGAACGTGACCGGCAGCTTCCTCGCCAGGCCGCCCATGCGGAAGATGTCCTGCTCGTGATGGCAGGCGTGGATCACCGAGCCGGCGCCGAGGAACAGCAGCGCCTTGAAGAACGCATGCGTCGTCAGGTGGAACATCGCCGCGCCCACGCCCGCCGCGAACACGTGCGAGTGATCACCATGCGACACCGTGAGCGAGCCGAGGCCGAAGGCCGCCACCATGTAGCCGAGCTGCGAGAGCGTCGAGTACGCCAGGACCTTCTTGATGTCCCGCTGCGTGATCGCACACAAAGCGGCGTAGAGCGCGGTGGCCGTGCCGACCCACAGGATGACGCTGAGCGCGTCGGGCACCATGAGGACATTGATCCGGCACAGCATGTAGATGCCCGCCGCCACCATCGTCGCGGCATGGATCAGCGCCGACACCGGCGTCGGGCCCTCCATGGCGTCGGGCAGCCACACGTGCAGCGGCAACTGCGCCGACTTGCCCACCGCCCCGCAGAAGAGCAGGAGCGGGATGCCGGCGGCGATCGCGGGACCCGCCCCGCCTCCCACCGCGGCCTCGAGCGCCTCGAGATTCGTGGTGCCGAACTGCGCCTGGCACCACACGATGCCGAGCAGGAAGCCGAAGTCGCCGACCCGGTTCGCGATGAACGCCTTCTTCGAGGCGTCCGCGGCCGACTGCCGGTGCAGGTAATGATTGATCAGCAGCCAGGAGCTGAAACCGACGAGCTCCCAGAAGATGAACATCATGAAAAGATTGTCGGCCAGCACGATGCCGATCATCGAAAACATGAAGATCGAGAGGCCGCCGAAGTAGCGCGCCCGGGCCGCGTCGTCGTGCATGTAGCCGAGCGAGAACACGTGCACGCACAGCCCGACGACGCCCACGATCGTGAGCATGAGCGCGGCGAGGTCGTCGAACTTCACTCCGAGCTGGAGCGCGAAGTCGCCCAGGCGCAGCCACTCGTGGGCCGACGCGAAGCGCGCGCCACCGAGCGCCAGCATGAGCGCGAGTGCCGCGATCGCCGCCGCCGTGGCGGTCGCGAGCGCGGACGCCATTCCGCCGGCGCGGCGCAGGAACAGCGCGATCACCGCCGCGGAACCCAGCGGCAGGAGCAGGACGAGAAGGGCTTGCTGCAGGGGAGTCATGCCGGGAAGGAGCCAGGAGCGGGTAGCGGGTAGCGCGTAGACCCGCCCTTTTCCTGGAAACAGCCGGGGCGGCCCTCAGCCTCCGCTGCGGGATGGTTGCTACTCGCCACGCGATGCTCGCTACGTTTCACAGGAGATGAAGATGCGTCCGCCATGCGCTGTCGTTCAGTGCTTCAGCGTGTTGAGTTCGTCGATCTGGATCGTCTGCCGCTTGCGGAACAGCGCGACGATGAGCGCGAGGCCGACGGCCACCTCGGCCGCGGCCACGGTGAGGATGAAGAAGACGAACACGTTCCCGTCCATGGTGCCGTTGAACCGCGAGAACGCGACCAGCGCCAGCGTCGAGGCCACCAGCATCAGCTCGAGGCACATGAAGACCACGAGGGTGTTGCGGCGGATGAGCACGCCAAGCAGCCCGATGGCGAAAAGCGCCACGCTGAGGAAGAGGTAGCCGTTGAGCGTCGCGGGGATCATGGCTGGGGAAGGAAGTAGCGAGTAGCGGGTAGCGAGCAGCGAGTAGACAAACGCCCAAGCATCGCACCCACGGAAACCCCGGTGATTGCCGGTGAGCGGTCCAAGCGACTACCAGCACGCGCCGCGCAATGCTCGCTACCCGCCACGCGCTGCTCGCACCTCCTCATTTGATGTCCTCCAGCCCTTCGAACTTCTTGCTCAGCACGATGACGCCGAGCATCGCGATCAGCAGCAGGAAGCCGAGGACCTGCACGGGCAGCAGGTAGGTGGTGAAAAGCTGGTAGGCGTACAGCTTGAGCGTCCCGCCGAGGGCCGGGACCGAGGCGGGGTCGGGCGACGGGAGCTGGCCGCGGGTCAGGAACGAGGCCACGCCGGCGGCGACGAGCCCGATCGCGAGGATCCGGGCCAGGATCGGCAGCTTGTGCAGCGTCGGCCGCGGGTCGCCGCGGGTGTCGAGCAGCATCACGATGAAGAGGAACAGCGCGACGATCGCGCCCGCGTAGACCAGCAGCACGAGGAACGCGAGCAGGTAGGCCTCGAGCCCGACGAAAAGCCCGGCGACGCCGACGAGCGACAGCATGAGGCAGAGCGCGGCGTTGACGGCGTTGCGGTTCAGCACCACGCCCGCGGCGGTGGCGAGGGTGAAGACGGCGAAGACGTTGAAGAGAAGGTCGCTCATTTTCAGTGCCGGTCGTTGCCGTGGACTTCGGCGTCCTTCTTCTTGTCCCACTTCAAGTGCTGGTCCGGCAGCGTGCCGCCCAGTTCGTAGAGCCGGACCTTGTTGTTCACCATCTCCTCCCGGGTGTACCCGGTCATCGAATACTGGTTCTGCAGGAAGATCGCCTCCTCCGGGCAGACCTCCTGGCACATGCCGCAGTAGATGCAGCGCAGCATGTCGATCTCGAACTCCTTCGGCGCCTTCTCGACATGCCGCGTAGGCGCGCCGGGCGGAATCTCGCCGGGCGTGATCCGGATCGCCTTCGGCGGACAGACGAACTCGCAGAGCTGGCAGGAGACGCATTTTTCCCGGCCGTGCGGATCCTTCACCAGCGTCGGCACACCCCGGTAACCGGGCGGGATCGCGGGCCGCTGCTCCGGATACTCGAGCGTCTCCTTCGGCTTCACGAGGTGCTGCCACGTCGTCTTCAACCCGGCGAGGATCTGCGGGACGTACGTGCGCTCGGCGAAGGTGAGCGGCTTGCGTTCGACGATGACGGGAGTGGCCATGGACGTTGGGTGTCAGTTAACCACGGATCTCACCGCGCGCGCCGAGCCGCGGCTTGCGGGCGACAAGATAGCCCACGGAACACATGGAATACACGGGGACGGAATTCGCTTCCGTGTTTTCCGTGGGCCAATGGATCGAAAGGCGTGGCATGTGATCAAAGCCGGGGTTGGATGAACGCGATCGCGGCCGCGTAGAAGATGAGGTTGGCGATCGAGAGCGGCAGCAGCTTCTTCCAGCCGATCTCCATCACCTGGTCGTAGCGGAAGCGCGGCACGGTCCAGCGCACCCACATGAAGAAGAAGATTAGGGCGAGCACCTTCCCGAGGAAGATGCCGATCGAGAGCGCGCCGACGAAGACCGGGTGCGCGGCCAGGGGCGAGAACCCGGCGAGCCAATCGACGAGCTGGCCGAGCGGGATCCAGGGCAGCGGATTCCAGCCGCCCAGGAAGAGCAGCGTGAACACGCCCGAGCCGATCAGCATGTGCGCGTACTCCGCGACGAAGAAGAGTCCCCACTTGAAGGCGCCGTACTCGGTGTGGAAGCCGCCGACGAGGTCGGCCTCCGATTCCGGCATGTCGAACGGCTGGCGGTTCGTCTCGGCGAACAGCGCCGTCATGAAGATGAAGGCCGACACCGGCATCAGGAACACGAACCACATTCCCCCGAGGAATCCGGGCTGGCTCTGGAACTCGACGACCCGCGCGAACCCGAGCGAGGCGTCGCGGCCGGGCGCGTTGACCCACAGGAACACCGGCACGACCGAGAGCGTCATCGACAGCTCGTACGAGATGAGCTGCGCCGAGGCGCGCACGCCGCCGAGGAAGGGATACTTCGAGTTCGAGGCCCAGCCGGCGAGGATCAAGGAATACACGCCGAGCGACGACACCGCGAAGACCGCGAGCATGCCGATGTCGACGTTGGCCAGCGCGAGCGGGATCACCTTCCCCGCCTGGTCGAGGTACGCGCCGAACGGCACCGCCGTGACCGTCGTGAGGGCCGGAATCATCGCGATGATCGGCGCGAGCACGAAGTAGAACTTGTTCACGTGCCCGGGCAGCGCGTCCTCCTTGAAGAGCATCTTCCCGCCATCCGCCATCACGTGGAAAATACCGAGCCGCTGGAGGAAGGGGCCGATCAACGGCACCCACGCGACCCAGGGCACGATCGCGCGGTTGGGGCCGGGCCGGCCCTGGATCCAGGCCGACACCTTGCGTTCCGCCATCGAGCACGCCCCGCCGATCGGGAAGATCACCATGATCACGGCAAGGCCCTTGAGCACCCCCTGCACGACCGGATGAAGACTGGTGTAGAACTCGATCATTTCAGAAAAGCATCAGCACCAGGAACACGGCCCCGAGCCCGGCCGCGCCACCGGCCGCCAGCCGCATCTTCTTGTTCTCCTCGGCCAGCGCCGCCTGCTCGCGCAGTTGCGCCTTGGTCGGCTGGGCGGGCGTCGGCTTCGGCTTCCGCAGCGTGAGCGCGTAGAGCCCCGCACCCATGAGGATGAAACCGAGGCCAAGGCCGGCAAAGAGGAGCGGGTGCATGGGGGTGAGGGGTCAGGCGGTGGCGGCGACCGCGGCGGCCGGTTGGTAGTGCAGCCCGGCACCCTCGGCGAAGGGCAGCCCGGCGAACGGAGTCGGATCCAGCAGCAGGCCCGTGTCGGGCAGGCGCGCGAAGGTCACCGGCGCCAGGCCCGCGACCTCGGCGGCGAGCAGCGCCCAGAGCGCGTGCAGCTCGCCCGGCACCGGCGCGCCACCGACGGCCGCGACCAGCCGGCTGAGCAGGGCAAGATCGTCGGTCGCCCCGGCCGGACCGGGCACGCACTTGAGAAACCTCTGGAGCCGGAACTGCTGGTTCACGAACGTGCCGCTCTTCTCGAACACCGTCAGCGAGGGCAGCACGACCTTCGCGCCGGTCGACGTGGCGTTCTCGTGCGTGCCGACGTACACGACGGCCACTTTCGCGAGTTGCGCCGGCGTCAGTCCCGCCGCGATCAGGTCCTCCCCGACCGATACGACCGCCTTCACCCGGCCCGCGTCGATCGCGGCGGCGAGCGCCGTGAGCTGCGGCCCGGGCAGCGCCTGGATCAACCCGGTGACGAGTGCGCCGCGGACGTTCGGATTGCGATCCGCGGAAACCAGGAGCCCGTCGCCCTGCCCGATGCGGCTGACGAGCGACACCGGAGCCTGCAACGCCTCGGCCAGCTTGCGGGTGACGAACTGCTCCTCCACCGAGCTGCGGCCGGAGCCGACGATCGCCACGGCGCCGGGCGCCGCCTTGAGCACGTCGGCCGCAGTGCGCAGGCCGGCGTCCACGGTGGCCACCGCGCCGTCGACGCGCGGCGCTGCCAGCCGGTCTCCGGCCCGGACCGCCTTGTAGAGCTCACGCCCGCTGTCGGCCATCCACGTGTCGTTCACCCCGTCGTTGCGCCGCGGCGTGATGCGATAGATCACGCCCTCGCGCGACCAGACGATCGTGTGGGCGCCGGCGCTCGATTCGGTGTCGATGCTGTCGGTCTGCTTCAGGAACCAGACGCGCATCTTGAACCGGAAATCCGTGCTCGTAAGCGCACCGACCGGGCAGATGTCGACGGTGTTGAGCGAGTAGTTGTTCGCGAGCGCCTTGCCCGGGTAACAGGTGAGCGTGGAGTAGCTGCCGCGATCGACGAACCCGAGCACATCGTCGCGGGCCACTTCCTTGCAGAACCGGATGCAGCGCGAGCAGAGGATGCAGCGCTCGTCGTCGAGCGTGACGCGCGGGCCGAGCTGCGTGCGCTTCGGCTTGACGTTCTTCTGCTCGATGTAGCGGGAGTAGCCGCGGCCGTAGGCGGTCGACTGCTCCTGCAGCTTGCACTCGCCCGCCTGGTCGCAGATCGGGCAGTCGAGCGGGTGGTTGACGAGGAGGAACTCCATCACGCCCTCGCGGCAGTCCTTGATCTGGGGCGTGTTGGTGCGGATGTGCAGGCCGGGCGCGGCGTTGGTGGCGCAGCCGATCTGCGGGCGCGGGATCCAGTTGATCTTCTGCTTGCCCGTCGCCGGGTCCATGATCGGCGCCTTGGTGGCGGGATCCACGGCCGGCATTCCCATCTCGATGAGACACATCCGGCAGTTGCCCACGACCGAAAGCTTCGGGTGGTAGCAGTAGTAGGGCACGTCCACGCCGACCAGCCGCGCGGCTTCGATCACGTTGGTGCCCTTGGGCACGGCGATCTCCTTGCCGTCGACATTGACGGTGACGAGGTCGGGTTTGGGCGGTGCGATCATCTCGGGAAATTGGGTTTAACCACGAAACACACGAAATACACGAAAGGGGAAAAGGCCTCGGCGCTCGCGTTCTGGGTTTGGGTTTTCGTGTGTTTCGTGTGTTTCGTGGTCACTCCTCAAACCAGTTCGAGGGAGCCATCCGTTTTCGACGCGTTCCTGGTTTCCGGATACGCCTTGAACTCGTCGCCGAACTTCAGGACGAAGCTCTGCGTCGGCCACGAACACGCCTCGCCGAAGGCGCAGATCGTGCGGCCGGCGATCTGGTCGGCCACGCTCTTGAGCAGCGCGCCGTCCTCGGGACGGGCCCGGTCGTGCACCATCCGGTGGGAAATCCGCTTCATCCACAGCGAACCCTCGCGGCACGGCGTGCACTGGCCACAGCTCTCGTGGGCGTAGAACGCGTTGATGTTGGCGAGCGCCTCGACCATGTTGACGGAGTCGTCCATCACGATCACGCCGCCCGAGCCGCCCATCGTGCCACAGGCCGCGAGCGTGTCGAAATCCATCGGGATGTCCTCGACCGACAGCGTGCGCGAGGAGCCGTCCTTGTTCTTCAGCGTGAACGTCTCGCCGAACTTCAGGATCTTCGCCGACGAGCCGCCGGGGATCACCGCCTTGAACTTCCGTCCCGGCAGCGGGCCGCCGCAGACTTCGTGCAGCAGCTCGCCCAGGGTGATCTTCCCGACCTCGTATTCGAAATAGCCGGGCTTCCGCACGTGGCCGCTCACGCAGAGGATGCGCGTGCCCGTGTTGTTGGGCGTGCCGATCTTGGCGTAGTTGTCGCCGCCCATGTCGACGATGTGCTTCACGTGACACAGCGTCTCCACGTTGTTCACGATCGTGGGGCACTGGTAGAGCCCGAGCACCGCGGGGAAATAGGGCGGCTTGATCCGCGGATACGGCCGCTTGCCCTCGAGCGACTCGATCAGGCCCGTCTCCTCGCCGCAGATGTAGGCGCCGGCGCCGCGGTGGACGAAGATGTCGCATCCGTAGTCGGTGCCCAGGATCTTCGGGCCGACCAGGTTTGCCGCGCGTGCCTCGGCGATCGCCTTCTCCAGGATCCGCGCGCCGTGGGGCATCTCGCCGCGGATGTAGATGTAGGCCTGCTTCACGTTGTTCGCCCAGGCCGAGATCATGATGCCCTCGATCAGCTGGTGCGGATCCTGGTGCATGATGTACCGGTCCTTGAAGGTGCCCGGTTCCGACTCGTCGGCGTTGACGACGAGATAGATCGGCTTGCCGCTCTTGCGGTCCACCAGCCCCCACTTCACGCCGCAGGGAAAACCCGCGCCGCCGCGACCCCGCAGCCCCGAGCGCTTCACCTCGTCGATGATCGCCGCCGGCTGCATCGCGACGGCCTTCTTCAGGATCTCATAGCCGCCATGACGCACGTAGCACGCCAGGTCAGGGGTGTAACCGGGCTCGTCGATATGCTGGAAGATGATCCGGCGTTGTTGGGGAGCGGGCATGGGCGGCGGCTGAAGTAGCGAGAAGTGAGTAGCGAGTAGGCGATGGACGAATGGGTGGCGGCGGGTGACTGGTTTAAGGCGGTTCGGTGGTCTGATAGGCTCGCTACTCGCTACCCGCTGCTCGCTGCTTTATTCCGCCCCACGGCCTGGCGCTTGATCTCATCGCTGAGCTCCTTCGCCCGCGCGCCATCGACCTTCTCGTGCAGGTCGTCGTCGATCATTACGACCGGCGCGGTGCCGCAGCTCGCGAGGCATTCGACGAACTCGATCGTCACCTCGCCATCGGGCGAGATTTCACCGCGGTGGGTGTCGAATTCCTTTTCGAAGGCGGCACAGGTCTTGTAGCCGCCCATCAGCGCACACGAGAGCGTGCGGCAGACTTTGATGTGCCGCCGGCCGATCGGCTTCTGCCGGAACATCGGATAAAAGGTGACGACCTCGTAGACATTGATCGGCTGGAGTTCGAGTTTGGCCGCGACCCACTCGACCGCCTCCGCGGGGATGTACCCGATGTCCTCCTGGATCAGGTGCAGCAACGGCAGCGTGGCGCTCCGTTTCACGGGGTAATGCGTGATCACCTCGTCGATCTGGCGAAGCGTTTCAGGTTTCAGATTCATCGCACGCAAAGGAAGTAGCGAGTAGCGAGTAGCGGGTAGCGAGTAGGATCCATCCCGCAGAGGCCGTCCGGCTTCGTCTGCGCGATGCTCGCTACTCCCTGCTCGCTACTCGCTCCTGTTTTCACCGGTCGCATTCGCCCATGACGAAGTCGAGCGAGCCGAGGATCGCGACGACGTCGGAGATGAGGTTGCCCACGCACAGTTTCGGGAGGATCGAGAGGTTGCAGAACGAAGGGGAGCGGATCTTCAGCCGGTACGGCACCCCGCCACCCTTGCTCACGATGAAGAAGCCGAGGATGCCCTTGGGGTTCTCGGCCTCGAAATAAACCTCTCCCGCCGGCATCTGCGGGCCCTCGGTCACGAGCATGAAGTTCTGGATCAACTCCTCCATCGAGGTGAGGATCTTGTCCTTCGGCGGGGCGAAGATCCGCTTCGCGTCCGTCGCGTACCACGGCCCATCGGGCATCTTCGCCACGACCTGCTTGATGATCCGCACCGACTGGCGCATCTCCTCGCCGCGGACGAGATAGCGGTCGTAGCAATCGCCCGTCGTGCCCACCGGCACGTCGAATTCCCAGTTCTCGTAGCCCGAGTACGGCTTGTCCTTCCGCAGGTCGAGGGCCACGCCCGAGCCGCGGAGATTCGGTCCGGTCAATCCATAGGCGAGCGCCACGTCCCGGGTGATCACGCCGACGCCGAGCGTGCGATCCGTAAAGATTTTGTTCCGCGTCAGGAGCTTCAGGATCTCCTCGAGGATGGGCATGAACTGGTCGCAAAACGCGTTCACGCGCTGCAGCCAGCCCTCGGGCATATCGCGCGTCACGCCGCCGATCCGCGTGTAGCTGGTCGTGAACCGCGCGCCCGTCAGTTCCTCGAACAGCTTGTAGAGCTTCTCCCGCTCCTCGAGGCAGTAGAGCAGCACGCTCCAGGCGCCGACATCGAGGCCGAACGCGCCCAGGCCCATCAGGTGCGCGGAGATGCGGGCCATCTCCGCCGTGATCACGCGGATCGCCTCGCAGCGCGGCGGAACCTTCAGTCCCGCCAGCCGCTCGACCGCAATGGCGTACGCCATATTGTTCGCGAGCGGTGCCAGGTAGTCCAACCGGTCCGTGTAGGGCACGAACTGGTTGTAGGTCATGTTCTCGGCGATCTTCTCGTCGCCGCGATGCAGGTAGCCGACGACCGGATCGGCCTTGGTCAGCACCTCCCCGTCCAGCTCCATCTGCAGGCGGAGTACACCATGCGTCGACGGATGCGAGGGCCCCATCGAGAGCGACATCTTCTCGGTTTGGAATTCCTGCGCCGCGCCCGCGGTCTTCGCAGCGCTGTCGGGAAAGGAGTACTCGGTGGCCATCGGCTTAGGCGTGGTCGCTCCCGGCACACTCCGAGGTCACAGCGGGGCAGGTGCGGTGGTTCTTCATTCGGCTGGTTTCCGTGTCGTCGTGGGTTCCGCGAGCAAGGTTCAGTCCTTCATCTGGCGCAGCGCCGTCTGGTCCGGCCGGGCGCGACGATCGCTCCAGCTCTCGTCCTTCGCGCGCGGCTCGGCTTCGGTGAGGTTCATCTCGCCTTGCGAGGCGACGAAGGGGCCACCGGCCATGGGCGCGGCGATCACGCGCGTGCCGGTCTCCTCTGCAATGTCCGCCACCGGCAGGTCCGTCTCGATGCCGGCCAGGGGGAACTCCTTCCGCAGCGGGAAATACGGGTAGCCGTCCCACATCAGGATCCGGCGCAGGTCCGGGTGCCCCTCGAACCTGATCCCGAACATGTCGAAGCACTCGCGCTCATGCCAGTCGGCCGCGGGCCAGAGCGGGACCACGCTCGGCGCGGTCGGCTCCGCCTCGGTACCCGCGCAGGGAGCCGCCACGCGAACGTACGTGCCGGGGCGCGTCGTCGACAGGAGGTGATACACGACGGTGAAACGCGGCGACGCCCCTTCGGCCCAGTCGATCGCGGTCAGGTCCATCAGGAGGTCGAACTGCTGCTCATCGCGAAAGTAACGCAGCACGGCCAGGACGTCCGCCAGCGGCACGTCGAACGCCGGGTGGTCGGACGAGGGACGATCCGTGACCTGCGGGAACTTCTGCTTGAGAGCGTTCGTGACGTCGGCGGACATGAAAACGGGGGGCGGTGGAAGACGCGACGCGGCGGGGTTCAGGCGGACAGGAGCCGCGAGGCGGCGGGCTCGCGGCGCACCTTGTCCTGCAATTTCAGCAGCGCATCGAGCAGCGCTTCCGGCCGCGGCGGGCAGCCCGACACATACACGTCGACCGGCACGATCCGGTCCACACCCTGCAGCGTCGCGTAACTCCGGTACATGCCGCCCGAGCTCGCGCAGGCGCCCATGGCGATGACCCACTTCGGCGCGGCCATCTGGTCGTAAATCCGGCGCACCTGGGGAGCCATCTTGTAGGTCACGGTGCCGGCCACGATCATGCAATCGGATTGCCGGGGCGAAAACCGCATCACCTCCGCGCCGAAGCGGGCGATATCGAACCGGGCGCCCCCGACGGCCATGAGCTCGATCGCGCAGCAGGCGAGCCCCATCGGCATCGGCCACATCGAGTTCGTGCGGATCCAGTTGATGGCGGCATCCGCCCGCGAAACGATCACGCCGCCTTCGACCTTGCTGTTGTAGCCTAGCTCTTGGGGAGTGACCATGATTGGGCGGCGTGGTGGTTGATGTCGCGTGGGAAAATCCTTCGCAGGGTTGGAGGCGGGGAGACGTCGCGCAAGTAGGTTTTCTGCGAACCCTTCCCGGAATACGCATAGTAGGAAGCACGCGCCCTGCCGACAGCGCCGCTGAAAAGCGCGCTATTTCCGCGGCTACTGCGGCCCGAAAGCGGGCGCCATCGCCCCGGGCGGGATTTGCAGTTGACCGGTTGCCGGCCATGACCCTTCTTTTTCCGCTTCGCCCAGCGATGGGCCACCGTCCCGGTGGTCGCATCAGGCACCACGGAGAGGTGGCAGAGTGGTCGAATGTGCGTGATTGGAAATCACGTGTACCGGAAACGGTACCGAGGGTTCGAATCCCTCCCTCTCCGCCATCCTTCGCCTCCGCGCAGCGGACGCGAAGGATGCCCTCCGAAGCTTCAACGCAGGAGGGCCCCATGCATCCCGGCAACACAGCTCCGGATGGCACGGCCTCTCCTTCGCCTCCGCGCAGCGGACACGAAGGATGCCCTCCGAAGCTTCAACGCAGGAGGGCCCCATGCAACCCGGCGACCAGCTCCGGATGGCACGGCCTCTCCTTCGCCTCCGCGCAGCGGACACGAAGGATGCCCTCCGAAGCTTCAGCGCAGGAGGGCCCCGTGCAACCCGGCGACGCAGCTCCTGACTGTCAAAGCCCAACCGGCGCTTTCGAGGGTGCGTTTTCGTTTCGGGCCCTTTGACTACGCCGCGGACGCTTCCCCGCGTCCTGCCCCCAGCCACCCCGCGTCGACGTCTGCTGCGGTTTTCCCGCGGCCCAGCCCAAACTACCCATGCCAGCCCCCTCGGCACTCCCTGTGCCGCACTCTCGCCTGCCCCTGCTTCGATGCGGCGCCGCGTGCCTCGCCCTCTTTGGCGCGCTTGCCGCCGGATTTGCCCAGGCCGCCACCGGCAGCATCAGCGGCACCGTCGCCAATGCCCCCCCCCGCCAGTTCCTATTCCAGGCCGAGGTCCACGTCGCCGGCGGCAGCCAGTCCACCCTCACCGACCGCGATGGCTCGTTCATCCTGCGCGAGGTCGCCGCCGGTGCGGTCTCGCTGGAGATCAGCTACACGGGCCTCGATGCCGCCACCCGGACCGTCCAGGTTGCGCCCGGGCAGACTGCCCGCGTGGAGGTCAACCTCACGTCGAGCATCTATCAACTGGCCGCGTTCACCGTGGCCGCCGAGGTGGAGGGCAACGCCGCCGCCCTGAACCAGCAAAAGAAGTCCGACTTCTTCGTGCAGGCGATCTCCGCCGACACGCTCGGCAACGTCGCGGAAGGCAACATCGGCGAGTTCCTCCGCTATGTCCCGGGCATCCAGGTAAACTTCTCCAATGCCGACGCCAGCACCGTGTCGATGCGCGGCCAGGACCCGGAGGCCACGGTTTTCACCTTCGACGGCCAGATTCCCGCCGCCGCCGGCACGCCGCCGCGCTCCAGCACCGGCAGCAGCGACGCCTCCAGCCGGGCCTTCGAATTCAGCCAGGCCACGATCAACAACATCGAGACCATCGAGGTCTACAAGGCACCGCCGCCCTGGATGGCGCCGTCCACCGGGGGTGTCGTCAACGCGGTCACCAAAAGCGCCTTCTCGCAACGCGGCCGCCGGTTCAGCACCACGCTCACGCTCTCCGCCAACAGCGAGATGCTGCGCTGGAGCATGCCGGGCCCGGGCTCGCGCACCACCGGGCGCATCAAGCCCGGCGGCAGCCTGAATTACTCGGAGGCCTTTCTCGACCAGACGCTGGGCGTTTCGTTTTCGTACTTCGAAAGCAACTCGATCAACCCAAGCCACAATTACGCGATGACGTACTCCCCGTTCGTCGCGGGCACGGCGGCGAATCCGGTCACCGACGCGTCGCGCTTCAACGTGAACACCTTCACGCTCGTCGACGGCCCGCAGGTGAAGAACCGCCGCACCTACAGCCTGGGCGGCGACTACAAGCTGGGCGCGCACACCGTGCTCAAGTTCAAGACGAGCCACAACCAGTACCTGAGCCAGAACCGCAGTCACACCTTCCGCGTGCGGCCGGGGACGGTCGATGCCGCGTCCACCACCACCGACGCCACCGTGCGCAATGCGCTGGTGGACGTGTTCAACGACTACAGCGACTCGGTCAGCGCCAACTACGGCTTCGTCGGCGCCGTCGAGCACCGGTTCGGCCCGTGGCGGGTCGATTACTCCGCCAACTACGGCAAGTCCGACTCCAAGGTCACCGACCTGCCCGCGATGATCCAGTCGATGCAGTTCAACCTGGTCGCCGCCGACGGCGTCGTCGTGCGCATGACGGCCCAGCCGGACACGCCCGCGCCGCTCTCGCTCACGCAACTGGCCGGCCCCGATCTGTACGACCTCGCCAGCTACAACACGCGGAAGAGTTTTTCGCTGCAGACGTCGCCGCGGTTCCAGAACGACCGCACCTGGAACCTGAAATTCGATGCGCGGCGCGACTTCTCCGGCGCACGGGTGCCGTTCGAGATCCGCGCCGGCGCCAGCCTCTACCAGCTCCACCGTCGCAAGCAGGCGGGCCAGATCGTCCTGCAATACGTCGGCCCGGACGGCATCGGCAACAATGCCGACGATCCGCTGCTCAGCGCCGCCCAGTTCGAGAAGACGACCTACGGCGACAAGTTCCTCTACGGCATCCGCCGTCCGCCGCTCGTCGACCCGTACAAGTTTGCCGAGTTCATGCAGGCAAACCCGAACGCGGTCCATGACATCCAGCCGGCCAACATCCAGCGGCAGCGCGTGAACACGCAGTCGATGGCGCAGAACGTCACCTCGGCCTACTTCGCCGGCACCGTGCGGTTCACCCCGAAGCTCACGCTGGTCGGCGGCATTCGCGGCGAGAAGACCGAGAACTACGTGCGCGGCGCCATTCGCATCAATTCGCTCGGCGCGGGCCTGCCCGCCAACTCCCGCGCGTTCTTCGACGCCGTCTACTCGCAGACCCAGCGCGCCACGAGCGAGTACACCGACCTGTTTCCCAATCTGCAGGCGACGTACCGGTTCAGCCCCAATCTGCTGTTCCGTGGCGCGCTGACCCGTTCGATGTCGCGGCCGGGAGTCCAGACGATCCTGCCCAACACGACCGTGAACGACACGGCCGTGATCCCGAGCGTCACCGTGAACAACACCGGCCTGCTGCCCACGTATTCACGAAACCTGGACCTGCAGGTCGAGTGGTACACCCGGCCGGCGGGCACGGTGACGGTCGGCTGGTTCCGGAAGACAGTCTCGAACTACATCATCACCTCGACGGACACGATCCAGCCCGGCGACGACAACGGCTTCGAGGGCCAGTATGCCGGCTATGTGCTCAATACCCAGGACAACGGCGGCAAGGGTGAGTTCGAGGGCTTCGAGGTCTCGCTGCGCCAGGGCCTGCGGCCCTACCTCACGTTCCTGCCGGAAATCGTGCGGGGCTGGGAAGTGTTCGGCGGCTACAATCGCAATCTCAAGGGCGAGGCGCCGAACCGCGCCGGCGTGGTGACGAAGCCGCTGGCGCCGAACTACTATGACTGGAACGCAAACTGGGGCGTGAGTTACATGACGCCCCGCCGGACCCTCTACTTCAACCTGCGCACCACCCTCTTTCCCGAAGCCGTCACCACGGCCGCCACCGCGACCGATCTGCGCCCCGTGTACGAGTCGAAACACCAGCGCTGGGACGCCACGCTGCGGTACACGTTTCCCAACCGGAATTATTCGCTCGAGCTCAACGGCGCCAACCTCACCAACGATTCCTGGCGCAACTTCTACCAGGGCGGCCGCAACACCTCGCGGCGCACCTTCGGCACCAACTACAGCCTGGCCTTCCGCGCGAACCTCGACCAGCTCCGCCTGCCGTTCATCGACCGGAAGTGAACCGGCAAGGTTGCCGGGGCGGAATCCCGTTGCCCCCAGCCAGGCCCGGCAGCCGCGCGGAGGATTGTGCCGGGACGGAAAATCGCTGCATCGTTTGGCGTTCGCCGACCGGCTCTTCCGATGCCGCCCGGCTCGCCTCGCTCCGGCCGTTCCACCCCATGCCTCCCTGCCGCTCCTTCCGTCCTCCGCTTCGTCCCGGACTCTGCGCGCTCCTGCTGACCGGGGTGCTGCTTCTTGTCCCCGCCTTCGCCGCCACGCCGCTCCGGCCCAATATCGTCTTCGTGCTCGCCGATGATCTCGGCTGGGGCGACCTGGGCTGCTACGGCCAGAAGCAGCTCGCGACGCCCCAGCTGGATCGACTCGCCGCCGAGGGGCTGCGTTTCACCCGCCACTATGCCGGTTCCACGGTCTGCGCGCCGTCGCGCTGCGTGCTGCTCACCGGCCGGCACCTCGGTCGCGCCGCCCTGCGCACCAACTGGGATCCCCCGATGGCCGACACCGTGCCCACGATCGCCAGCGTGTTGAAGCAGGCCGGTTACGCCACCGCGGCTTTCGGCAAGTGGGGCGTCGGCAGCACCCTGCCCGAGGACGATCCCAACCGGAAGGGGTTCGATACATTCTACGGCTACGTCGACATGTACCACGCGCACAATTTCTTCCCGCCGTTCCTCGTCCGCAACGGCCGCCGCGAACCCCTGCGCAACGACCTGATTCCCGGCAGCGACGCCGGTCCCTACGCCGGTCGCGGCAATGGCGTCGCTGCAAATCCCCGCGACTACGCGCCCGAATTCATCGTCGATGCGGCGCTGCGCTGGATCGATGCCCAATCCGCCACCCGGCCGTTCTTCCTGTACGTCCCGCTCAACACCCCTCACGCCAACAACGAGGGCGGCAAGGGCGTTTTCAACCGGGGGATGGAGGTGCCTGACTTCGGCCCGTTTGCCAGCCGCGACTGGCCGCTGCCCGAAAAGGGCTTCGCCCGCATGATGCGCGACCTCGATCGCGACCTGGGCCGGATCGTCACCCGGCTCCGCGAGCGCGGTCTGGCGGAGAACACGCTCGTCCTGTTCAGCAGCGACAACGGCCCGCACCAGGAAGGCGGGCACCAGGTGGACTTCTTCGATTCCAACGGCCCCCTCCGCGGTCGCAAACGGGACCTTTACGAAAGCGGCATCCGCGTCCCGCTGATCGCGTGGTGGCCGGGTCGCGTACCGGCCGGTTCCACGACGGCCCACCTCAGTGGCTTCCAGGACATGCTGCCCACCTTCGCCGAGCTCGCCGGCGCCCCGGCTCCCGCCACCGATGGCCTTTCCCTCCTGCCCACGTTGCTGGGGAACCCGCGCGCGCAGCGCACGCACGAGGCCCTCTACTTCGAGTTCTACGAAGGCGGGGGCAAGCAGGCCGTCGTCACGGAACGCTGGAAGGCCGTGCGCCTCAACTGGACCGCGCGTCCCGACGGGCCGCTCGAGCTCTACGATCTCGCCGCCGATCCCGGCGAGGAGCGCAATGTCGCCTCCTCCCACCCCGAGGTGGTGGCGTCCCTGCAGCGCCGGATCGCCGCCGCACACCAGCCGCACGCCGGCAGTGTCACGCCCCCCCACGCTGCCGCCGGGGGCAGGAAGAAGCAATGATTTCAACCCCGTCGCGGGGCGACGGCACCACCCCGCCCGGGACCAGCGGCCCCGTTTCGGGCCGCTCGGGCTGAGTCGGACTCATGCCGTTGGACTTCGCCCTGCGAACGGCCGCATGGAAAGGTTGAGCGGCCTTTCCTCCAGCCGCTGCGCACCGGTCCGTCGCACGTCAGCCGCCAGGGGACAGGCGGCTCCACCGCAACGGCATGAGTCGCGTGACCCGCCCGCACGCGGCCTCACGTCGGTCCCGCCTCGACCGGGGTGTCGGCCGGGCGGGTTTTTGCTCGTACCGGGCAGGCGGTTTGATTGTGTTTCCGGGCCACCATCCCTTGCCCCCGGACGCCCGCCCCTGACCGAAGCCAGCGGTGCGTGTTCGCAGCGACGCGGAGCCGGCACCCTCCCCATGCAGCCGAACTCACCCGCGATGAACCGCCGCCGTTTCCTGCTCAAGTCCCTCGGTGCCTCGCTGGCCCTCCCCGCCCTTCCCTCGCTCATGGCCAGCGCCATCGGCGGCACCTCGGCAGTACAGACGGCGCGCGGCGCGGGCACCGGCGCCCGGCGGTTCGTCGCCATCGGCAATCTGCTCGGTTACCAGACGAAGCATTTCTTCCCGGAGACGACCGGCACGGCGTATGAACAAACGCCGCTGCTGGCGCCGCTGTGGGAAAACCGCCGGCAGCTCACGGTTTACCGCGGGCTCGACCACGGGCTGAAGGGCGGCCACTTCGCCGTCCATTCGTTCCTCTCCGGAGTGCTCAATTCCGAGGCGCAGAACCGGCCGCACGGCAACGTCACGATCGACCAGTACCTCGCCGACGAGATCGGGTTCCAGACGCGCTTCCCTTCGCTGACGGTCGGTTCCGAGGGGGGCATCCACGGCGGCTGCCAGATCGCGTGGACCAAGGCCGGCGTCCGCGTGCCGCCGATCACCGGGCCGGCGGAGTTGTTCGATCGTCTCTTTGTCAGCGATCCCGCCGACACCCAGGCCCGGCGCCAGCAGGAGAACCGGCTGCAGGCCTCGATTCTCGACACCGTGCTCGGCGAGGCAAAGAGCCTGTCGCGGCGCGTCAATCGCGAGGACAAGGACAAGCTCGACGAGTACTTCACCTCGATCCGCGACGTGGAAAAACGCCTCGAGCTGCGCCAGCGCTGGTCGAATCTGCCCAAGCCGCAGCCGCCCTTCGCGCGACCGGCCAACAAGAACAAGGTCCAGGACCTGCCGCTCCTCTATGAGCTCATCGCCCTGGCGCTGCAGACCGACTCGACCCGCATCGCCACGCTCGAGATCGGTGGCGATTTCCTCCCGCAGGACCTCGGCATCGACAAGTCGTACCACGGGCTCTCGCACCACGGCAACGACGCGGCCGCGATCAAGCACCTCGTCACGCTCGAGAAATACCAGATCGAGCAGTTCTCGAAGTTCGTCACCCGGCTCTCGAAGATGAACGACGGCGATCGCACCCTGCTCGACTCCACGGCGGTCCTTTTCGGCAGCGGCATCGGCGACGCCAACACGCACAAGAACTCAGACCTGCCCGTCGTCCTCGCCGGCGGCGGCTACCGGCACGGCGAATACAAGCGCCTGCCGGCCGCGGGCGCGAACAAGGTGCCGCTCTGCAATCTCTTCGTCGATCTCGCCCAGCGCATGGGCGTCGGCATCGAGTCGTTCGGATCCAGCACCGGCCGGTTCGGGCTCGCCTGAAGTGACATCGGGCGCAGCGCAGGGGATCCGCACGGAGGCACGGTTCGCCACGGTGACCACGCGGGGCATGAACGGGCCGGCAACGGCCGCGCGATTCCTTCGGCTGAAACTGTGTCGTGCCGTCCTGGCCTGGAGTGCCCTTGGCGCTTCCGCCGCCACGGCCGCCGAACTCCCGGCGCAGAAGGCGCTCGGCGCGTTTCTCGACCAGTACTGCCTGAAGTGCCACGACGCCGCGACGGAGAAGGGCGATCGCGAATTCGAGACGTTCAAGCTGCCGCTCACCCGGGTTTCCGACCTCATCGCGGCCAAGGACATCGTCGACCAGCTCACGCTGCGGGAGATGCCCCCGAAGAAGTCCGACCAGCCTTCGGACGACGAGCGGCTGGCCGCCATCCGGCTGCTGCGCGAGGGGATCGCCTCCGCCCGCGGCCGGATCGAGAGCACGCAGGCGCGCACCGTCCTGCGCCGGCTCTCCAACCGCGAATACGAGAACACGCTCGCCACCCTCTTCGGCCGCCGCGTGGACACGCTCGGGCTCACCGCGGATTTTCCGAAGGAGAAGGCCAGCGAGCACCTCGACACGATCGGCCAGTCGCTCGTCACCTCGGGCTTCCTGCTCGACCAGTATTTCCAGGCCGCCAACCGGCTGGTCGAGCTGCGTCTCGGCCGTCCGGATACGCCGGCGCGCACCTGGCATTTCAACGGCAACTTCGTCCAGTACGAGGAGCTCTCCGGCCCGCACAAGGCGGCGTTCAACTACCGCTATCTCTGCCTCTACGAGCAGCCCAACACCGACACGCGCCAGGGCGGCTACGGCCATATCGAGGATTTCCTGCAGGGCGTGCCCGTCTCGGGCCTCTACGACATCGAGGTCGAGGCGCAGGCGTTGCATCGCGACACCCACTACGATCCCACGCTCTTCGGCATCGATCTCTCCGAACCGTTCCGGCTCGGGATCGTGCCGGGCGACGCCAGGAAGAACCACATCCATTACCCGCAGGCGATCGAGCCGCTGCTCGCGCAGGCGACGGTGCCCGACGCCCGGCCGGAGTGGCTCACGTTTCGCGTGTGGCTCGAGGCCGGCCAGACCCCGCGGTTCATCTTCCCCAACGGTCCCTACGAGTCGCGCGCCTCGGTGATCCAGATCAACCGGCGGTACGCGGACGACTTCCAGGGCCGGTTCGCCAAGGCGGGCGTCAGCCGCACGCACCTGCTGCGCGAAGGCAGGCTGCCGCACATCCGCATCAGCGAGATCAAGATCACCGGCCCCGTCGCCGAAGCGGGCGGTTCGCTCGAGGAGCGGGCCGTCTTCGGCGAGCGCGGGTTCCAGCCGGAAAAGGCCCTCGACCAGCTCTACGCCTTCGGCGAACGCGCGTACCGGCGGCCGCTCACGCGGGCGGACCGTGCCGGCATCCGCAAGACCTACGAGTCGCGCCTCGCCGAGAAGGCCACGCCCCGCCAGGCGGCGCTCGACGCCCTCAAGCTGATCCTGTGTTCGCCGTCGTTCCTCTACTTCAGCGAGGTCACCTCCGAGCGGCAGCCCCGCCTCGGGCCCTACGACCTCGCCTCGCGCCTCTCCTACGCGCTCTGGAGCGCGCCGCCCGATCGCGAGCTGCTCGCCGCGGCGGCCTCCGGGCGCCTGACCTCGCCCGACGAACTGCGGCGCCAGAGCCAGCGGCTGCTGGCCGACGACCGCGTCACGGCTTTCGTGCACGGCTTCCTCGAGGGCTGGCTCAACCTGCGCGACCTCGGCAGCATGCCGCCGCCGCGCGAGACGAACCGCGTCTACTACGCGGAAAACCTGCCCGAGGCCATGAAGACGGAAGTCCGGCTGTTCTTCCGGCACCTGCTCGCGGAGAACGGACCGGTGGAGCGGTTCCTCGACGCCGACTACACGTTCGCGGACAAGCGGCTGGCCAAGCTCTACAACCTGCCCGAACAGCACACGCTGCGGATCGCCGACGGCTTCCAACGGGTGAGCCTGGCGGGCAACCGGCAGCGCGGCGGCCTGCTCGGCATGGCGGGCGTGCTCACCGTCAGCGCCAACGGCGTGGAAACCTCGCCCGTCACGCGCGGCGTGTGGGTGATGGAAAAGATCCTCGGCCTCAAGCCGCCGCCGCCGCCGGACGTCGTGCCCGCAATCGAACCCGACGTCACCGGCGCCACCACGATCCGCGACCGCCTCGCGAAACACCGCGCCGACGTCGCATGCGCCGAGTGCCATCGCAAGATCGACCCGCTCGGTTTCGCCCTGGAGAACTTCGATCCGATCGGCCGCTGGCGCACGGCGTATCCGAAACCCAAGGGCAACGCCCCCGCGCCGAAGATCGACGCCACCGGCGAGTTCAACTCCGGCGAGACCTACGCCGACTTCGACGGCTTCAAGCGGATCCTGCACGAGCGCAGGACGGACGCCTTTGCGCGACACCTGCTGCGGCAGTTCCTGAGCTATGCCGCCGGCCGCCACCTCGAGCCCACCGACGACTACGTCGTCGAGGACATCCTCCAGGCCGCGCAGAAGGACCAGTTCGGTCTCCGCACGCTCCTGGTCGAGGCGCTCGCGAGCGACATTTTCAGGTCACGGTGACGGCCGTCACCCGGGGAGCTGAAGCCTCCGGGCGGCCGGCCGGAGCCGCGACATTCGCTCCTCCCGGCGCGCCTATACGGACGCATGCAGTCAAGGTGGAGCCGCCTGTCCCCAGGCGGCTGACGTGCGACGGACCGGTTCGCAGCGGCTCGAGACAAGCCGCCCCACCTTTCCATGCGGCCGTTCTCATGGCTGATTTGAAGGCCGACGGCACGAGTCCCGGCTCAGCGAGGCGACGCCGGCGACCGCGCGGCGCGCTGCGGTCCGGTCGACGGCCCCGCCACCCAGCGGCCGGGCACCACCATGGTGAGGCGCCGTTGGGAGACGCTGTAGGCGGACTGGTGCAGGACGGTGGTGAGGAGATCGATGCCGGCCGCGCCGACGCCGGCCGGATTCTGGTCGATGTGGGAGAGCTTGCCAGGGGTGTCCACTCCCTCGAGCGAGACGAAGCCGGCATCGCGGCCCGGGCGGAGGCCGGCACGCAGCATCCACGCGTGGAACGCCACCCGCGATGCCAGCACGACGTCGGGCGCGTGCTGGCGATACCACGCCTCGAAGCGCGAAAACTCGGCCGAAGCCGCGGAGTCCGGTCCGGGGTCAGGCCCCAGGCCGCGGGTCTCGAGGATCGGCAGCGCGGCCTGCGCCGGCCGGGTGTACTGGAAATTGAGGTACGCAGCCTGGATGCCGCCGCCGGTGCGCGCGTTGATGTAGTCGTCAAGCAGCAGCCCGATCCGGCGGTACCCCAGCCGGGCGACCTCGGCGAGCGCCGTCTGGGTGTTGGCGAAGTTGCTCGCCAGGGCGCGGTGCAGCGAGAGGTGCGGCAGGGCCGCGGTGGCGGCGACGACCGTGAACCGGTCCCAGGCGAACCGGAAATCACGAAGCTCGGCCGTCGTCGGCCCGATCAGGCAGCCCCGGATGCCACGGCTCGTCAGCACCGTGCGCAGGCGCGCGCCGCTCATCCCGGGGGCGGCCGCCCAGATCTCCTCGAGCCGGTACCCCAGGGCCGCGGCGTGGTCGCGCGCACCATGGAACACCCGTTTGGTATAGTGGTTTCCCGCCCGCTCGATGCGGTCGTCGTGCCAGGAGAAGAACGCGAGCGTCTCCACGTAGCGCACGGCCCGCCGCGCACGCAGCAGTCGCAGGGCAGCGGTGACTTCGGGATCCGGGCGATAGCCCAGCCGGCAGGCGATCGCCTGGACGCGGGCGCACGTGGCGGGCGGCACGCGCGGATCGTTGCGCAAGGCGCGGCTTACGCCGGAACGCGAGAGTTTCGCGACCTGCGCGACCTCCTGGAGCGTGACGCGGGCTTCGAGCATCGCGGGCAACGTGACGCCCCGCTCCGCTCCCGGCAACCTGCGAGCGTCGCCAACCCGCCCGCCGCGAGCTCATCCGGCTGCCGGGAAACCCTCGCGCCGCAACCGGGCCCCGAGCCCGCGCAGGGTCGCCGCGTCGGCGGCATGGAGGGAGCCATCGCCGCGCGGCGCGGTGTTGAGCAGCAGGTTCGCCCCGTGGCTCCGCGCGCGTCGCAGTTCGGCCCAGGCTTCGTCGACGGTGCGGCGGTAGGCGCGCTCGACGTGGAACCACTGGCGCGTGCCGGCCCCGCCCGGGCGGTCCAGCTGAAGGGTCGTGCAGATCTCGACGGGCTTGCCCCGGTGCCGCTCGAGCAGCTCCGGCGTGATCGCCCGTTCCCCCTCGAGGAGCCGGTAACGGTGCTCGAAGGTCAGGTAATCCTCCGCGCCGGTCGGCCCTTCGCAGAACGAAATCAGGCTGAACGGCTGCCACGCCCGCAGCAGGGCGAAGGTCTCCGCCAGGCGCGGGTACAGGTGGGGCGACTCGCGGAAGCGCTGCGAGGTGTCGAACCACCAGCCGGCGACCGGCCCGTAGCGCGTCGCGAGTTCCTCCAGCATGGCGCGGTTGGCCGGCCACACCGCGGCGTGGGATTGCGCCAGCGAGACGTGCACGTAATGGAAATATCCCAGGCCCCGCCGGTGGCACGCTGCCGTCATTTCCGCCACGAGGTCGCGGCCGGCCGGCAGGTCCACGGCAGAGGGCCGGCCATGACGGGTCCGCCAGAGGTAAGGCCCGCCACCGTGAAACGGCGTGAAGCAGAGGTACCGCGCGCCGGCCGCGACGGCGAGGTCGGCGATCTCTTCCGCATCGAAGCGCTCGGCCCGGAAGCGCGCGCACAGGTCCGCGAAGGTCACGCCCGGGGGCAGCGGATCGAATTTTCCGCCGGGGAGCAGGCTGGTGCAATTGTAGTGGACGAAAAGCCCGAGCCGGGCGGCGCGAAACCACGCCAGGGCCGCCGCCCGCGGTCCGCCTTGCACCCCGGCGCCTTCATATCCCCGCAGATACGCCGGCGGTCGCGAAACCTCCGCCGCACGAGCCCGACAGGCCACCAGGCCCGCCAGCAGGCTCGCTCCGCCGCGGAGGAAGTGGCGCCGGGTTGATCGCACGCGGCCCATTCCGCCGCCCCGCCGCCCGCCGTCAACCCTGCGGCCAACCGGAGCGCGCACGTCACGCTTCCCCGTAGGGTCCGTCCACTCGTTCCGCGTGTGCTCAACGATGAGCAAGGGCCGCGTTGCCGCGCTCCGCGGGCTGCGCTTTCACGAGCCTCCGGACGCCGCATTCGCGCCGCGCTCCGACCCCACGGCATCATGAACCTGTCCCAGTCCGCCTCCTTCCTCACGCTGCTCGCGATCGCCCTGCCCGGTTCCGCCCAGACCGCCGCGCCGGCACCCGCCGCCGGCACCCGCCCGGCCGTCCCGGAGGCCGCCGTCACGCTCACGCCCTTCGAGGTCGTGGCGGACGCCGGCGACACCTACGACGCCACCAACACCAACTCCATCACCGGGACCAACACCGCGCTCAACCGCACCCCGCTCGACGCCAAGGTCTTCAACCGGGGCATGATGGACGAACTCGCCGTGGTGGACACCACCACGCTGCTCTCGGACGTCGCCGGCCTCGGGCCGCCGCTCATCTCCGGCGGCAGCGAAAACGTGCGCGGCATGCTCGAAGGCGATCGCGTCGACTTCAAGGCCCTCACCAGCCGGGGCCTCGCCATCAGCAACCCGCGCCGCGAGGGGTTCCTGCGCTCGGAGATCTCGCTCGTCGATTCGTTCGATCTCGAGCGCGTCGAGGCCCTGCAGGGGTCCAATTCGCTGCTCTTCGGTTCCGGTGACGCCGGCGGCGTGGTCAACGTCTCCGCGAAGCGCGCCTACCTCAACCGCATCTCCGCGAAGATCGGCGCCCAGTTCGATTCGGAGGGCTCGGAACGGTACACGTTCGACGGCAACATCGGCACCCGCCTGCTCGCCCTGCGGGTCAACGCGGTCAAGGGCGAGACCAAGCTGTTCCGCCCCATCCTGGGCCACAAGAACGAGGGTCTTCACCTCGCCACCACCCTCCAGCCGCTCAAGCGGGTGACCTTGCGGGCCGAATACCGCCATCTGGTGCGCAATGCCGTGCTCGCCAACGGCGGCACCCTGCGCGCCAACCCGGCGGTACGGATGTCGAACGGCGAGCTGCTCGACAACCAGAGCCTCGCCTACCTGATGACGGTCCCGGGCGTCACCGAGCTCACCGGTGGCACGCTGAGCCTGGTCACCAACGATTCCGCGTTCGGCGTGTACCGGCGCGACAACTACACCCACGAGGTGCGCGCCGTCACCCTGGAGACGGCCCTCACCGACCGGCTCGCGTTCCAGCTTTCCTATGCTCACGACACCCGGCAGAACGACGGACTTTCGCCCAGCGCCTCGACCGTCTTCACGCCCGACGCTCCCGGCAACCTCTACCGGGACGAGAACGGCCAGCTCGGCCGCGCCTGGGCGCTCAATACCACGTTCAACAATCCCAATGGGCTGCGCGCGGGCTCCCGCGGCTATCGCGCCACCGTCGCCTACCAACGCAACCTCGGCCGCTGGGGCAGCCACGCCATGAACGCCTTCGTCCAGGACGTCTGGTCGTGGCAGAGCCAGACGCCGATGCGCTTCTACGAACTCGATGGCAATGGCGGCGTCATTCAGGACTTCGCGCGGATCGCCACCGCCGAGTCGGGGCGCAACGCGATGCCGGCGGTGTGGGTGAAGGCCTTCCCCACCGCCCTCACCGGCGGCGGCGACTGGCCCGTGAATGTCGTCCACCATCCCAACGGGCGCACCTACAAGTACCTTCCCATCATCTACCCGGGAGCCGTCGCGGCCACCGCGGCCAACCCGCTCGGCGTCTCCGGCCCGATCGGGGCCAACGGCGCCAGCACGAGCACGGCGTTCTACCGCGACGACACCCGCGAGACCGGGGCCGGGTTCAGCCTGTTCAGCCGCTTCTGGCGCGGTCGCATCGACACGATGGTCGGCGCCCGCTTCGAGGAAGCCGACACCATCCGCCGCAACACCCTCGTCGGCTATGGCCCGGTCAACTTCGACAGCCTTACCACCGGGGTCGTCTTCGACACGCCGGTGAAGGGGCTGCGGGGCTACGTCAACTACGCCACCAACGCCAAGATCAACTTCAGCAGCGATCGCGACATCTACAACCAGCCGCTCCCGTCCGGCGAGGGCGTGAGCCGCGAGGCCGGGCTCAAGTTCGACCTCTGGGAAGGTCGCCTCTCCGGCAACGCGAGCTACTACGTCTCGGAAGCGCGCAACTTCACCGCCAGCCTGGGCAGCCTGCGCGACGACATCGACCCCGACGGCATCAACGGCCGCAACGGCGGCGGGTCGTATCTCTACAGCAAGACGGCCGACGGCTTCGGCGCCTCCCTTTCGGTCAAGGCCACGCGCAACTGGGAGATTCGTCTCAACTACGCCAATGCCGACGGCAGCGAGCGCACGAACGTCCGCCTGCCGGTCTTCTACAACGACGAGTTCAATACCATGACCTCCGCCGGCGCCCAGGTCGTGGCGGTCAAGGCCGCCGGCGGCTCCCTGTCGCCCCTCATGGTGCCGTCCAATCCCGCCGTGCCGAACTCGGCGATGATCCCGCTCTCCGTCGCCATGCTGCGGGATCGCAACAGCCCCTACTTCGCCAGCCTCGACGCCGTCTCCGGCCAGATCCTCAACGCCGACACGCTCTTCCTCCGCACGCCGGGCGTCGGCACCGGACGCACCGGCCTGGGCATCGGCTCCCACCAACTCGGGTTCACGCCGCCGGCCGACAGCCTCGTCGTGCGCCGCGCCGGCGAGCCGACCGTCGGTTACGCCGAGCACAACATCAGCGTGATCAACCGCTATCGGTTCACCGAGGGCCGGCTGCGCGGGCTGGTGGTGGGCCTGTCGTCCTCGTTGCGGCTTGATTTTCGCACCTACGCCTACACGGACGCCTCCGATGGGGGGAAGCGGAAGATCTTCTTCTATCCCGACCGGCTGAACAACGACCTCTTCGCGCTCCACTCGGTGAAGCTCTGGGGCAGAACACGCGCCACCCTGCAGTTGAACGTCGCCAATCTTTTCGACGTGAACAAGGTCGTCTTCCGCCCGCGCAGCACCGACGGTGTGATCCGCGTCGCGACCTACATGAATGCCCCGCGCAAAGTCACGCTGACCGCCTCCGTGGCCTACTGACCGATGCCGCCACCCCTCCCCTCGCGCGCCGTCCGCGCCGCCCGCACCCGCCGCCCGCGCGTCGCGGCGATCCTCGCCCTGATTCTCGGCAGCGCCGCCGGCCTCGCGGCCGCCGCGACGCCACCCGCCGCGGGCGGGGCGCGATTCCGCGACGACTCCGCGGGCTATCAGGCGCTCATCCGGCGGCACTACGACCGCATGATGGAGGTTGGCACCGATCGCTACGGCCCGAAAACCACCGACCTGTGGCTGGCCGCCGTCGACGTCATGCGGGGCGGGCAGCCCGAGCGGCCCGATCCCGCCATCAAGCGCACCTACCGCGAAATCCACGCGCCGCGCGGCAGCAACCTCTATTGGGAACAGCCGGCGGTGATCGCGGCCCTCCAGCTTTCGCAGCTCACCGGGGACGGCCGGTACGCCGCGTTCGCCGAACGCTACCTGCGGGACTTCCTGCGGCTCTGCGTCTCCGAGGCGAACGGACTCTTCCTCTGGGGCAACCACCTCTACTACGACGTCTTCACCGACCAGATCGTCGGCTTCAGCGGCAGTCATTTCGAGACCCGCCCGCTGCCCGTGGCGTGGGACCTGTTCTGGCGCATCTCGCCCGCGGCGACCGAGCGCTGCATCCGCACGATGGGCGTGCAATACGTGCTCGATCCCAAGACGGGGTACTTCGACCGGCACGCCAGCATCAAAGCCACCACCCCGCCGGAGCCGAAGTTCCCCGGCACCTACCCGTTCATCGAATCCGGCGGCGTCCTCTGCGAGTCGCTGGCCTGGCTGAGCGCGAAGACCGGTCATCGCGACCCCTGGCTCGTCGAGCGGGCGCTGGCAGTGGCCCGCTACAGCTTCGCTCACCGCGGCGAGAAGACCGGCCTGCTGCAGAACCAGTCCGGCCCGCAGCAGCGCTGGGACTTTCACGCCGCCACCACCGAATCCGGCCTCTGGGCCAACTGCCTGCTGCGCAGCGCCGACTACACGGGCCGGCAGGAGTTCGCCGACATGGCGCGCGCCGCGGTCTCGGCGTACCTGAAATATGGTTACGACGCGAAGACCGGCCGCTATTTCGGCCAGCTCAGCTACGTCGACGGCACGCCGCGCAAGCCCGAGCGCACCGCGAAGGACGGCGCGGAGACCATCTACCAGCCGGGGGAATATGCCGACCTATGGGAACCGCTCTTCCCCACCCACAACTACCCGATGGCGATGGCCGAGGCGGCCCTGACGCTCCACCAGCGGACGCGGGAGCCGCAGTTCCTCGAAGGCGTGCGTCGCTGGGCCGCCTTCATCCGGCAGAGCACGCCGGCGAACGGCGGCCAGGGCGCCTACGCCGACCAATACGGCCGCTGCATCCGGTTCCTGCTCCGGGCCGCGCACGCCCTCGGCGAGCCGGCCTACTTCGAGCAGGCGAAAGCGCTGGCCGCCGAGGCGGTGGGCCACCTGCACCACCGCAGCACGGGCATGTTCCGGTCGCATCCCGGGGAGGATCGCTGCGACGCCGTGGACGGCATCGGCCTGCTCTTTCTCGCCCTGATCTACCTCGAACGCGGGGAGGAGTACGACTTGGCGGGATTTGGCTGGTGACGCGATCGTCCGCCGGGACGAGCGGCCCGCGGCCAGTCGCCCCGGGCCCGCTCGACTTCACCTGCCCGCGCCTTCCCGCCTCACGACTCCGTCTCACCGCGCGCGTCATGCCTCGGGTTCGCCGCTTCGCTTTGCCTGTCGCCGCCATGGTCCTGTGGCTGGCGACGGCCCCGGCGCCGGCGGAGGAGGTTCGGTCCACCCGAGCCTGGGAGCCGGTCGACTTGGTTTTTCACGCGGCAGAGCCGCACCCCTGGTGGGAATTTCCGGTCACCGCCGAGTTCACCGCCGACGACAGCAAGGCTGTCATGACGGTCGCAGGCTGCTGGGATGGCGGGAGCCGCTGGCTGGTGCGCTTCGCGGCGCCGGCTCCCGGCCTCTGGACCTACCGCACGCGTTCGCGCGATCGCGGTCTCGACGGGCATTCCGGCCGGATCGTCGCCCGGGCCGCCAGCGCCGCCGAACTCGACCACAATCCGAATCTGCGGGGTGCCGTCCGCGTCCGCCCGGGCGAGCGTCATTTCTCGTACGCCGACGGCACTCCCTTTCTGCTCCTTGCCGACACGCTCTGGGCCGCCAGCACCGCCCGTTGCGGCCTTGGCGAGCGCGAAGACGGTCCGTTCTTCCAGTACCTCGCCGACCGCCAGGCCAAGGGCTTCACCGCCGTCCTGCTGCAGTACTTCCACGGCTACGGCGACTACCCCGACGCGCCCGGACATCGCAACGAGGGCGGCAAGGCCTTCGCCGACGAGGCCGTGACCCAGCTCGAGCCCGCGTTCTTCGCCGCCCTCGACCGGCGGATGCGCGCGTTGTGGGATCGCGGACTGGTCGCCGCCGTGCCGACCACCTGGTGGGGCAAGACGAAGCGCAATCGCTTCACCCTCGAGACGGCACTCCGCGCCACCGCGTATTGCGCGGTCCGTTACGGCGCCTTCAACGCGCTCTGGAGCGTCGCCGGGGAGTATCAATACGTTTTCAAGGATTGCGGCTGGACTCCGGCGGATCTCTCGGCGCTCGGGGCGGCGATGCAGCAGCACAACCCTTACGGCCGGCCGGTCTCGATCCACCCGAGCGCCCAACTCAACTGGCCGCCGCCGCACCACCAGCAGTCCTCGCGCGCCTTTCACGGCGAACCCTGGCTCGACCATCATTGGCTGCAGACCGGACAGAGCCGCGACCGCATGCCCAACATCGTGCTCCGGCTCGCGGCGGACCGCGCCCTCGCCCCGCCGCTGCCGGTCTTCTGCTCCGAGGCCTTCTACGAGACCGCGGACGATCCCGACGCCGCGTATCATGCGCGCTGGCAGGCCTGGGTCGCCTTCCTCAACGGCGCCGCCGGCTACGGCTACGGCGCCCAGGGGCTCTGGCAGTTCTACGATCCCGATGATCCAAACGGTGAACCGGGCAAGCTTACCCGGGAGACCGTGCCCTGGCGGCAGGCCCTCGCGTTCCCCGGCTCCCGCCAGCTCGCGCCCGTGCGCCGGCTTCTCGCCCCGCTGCCCTGGTGGCGGCTGGCGCCGGTTCGCGGCGGGTTGCGGGCGGACGATCGCGCCGTCCCGCCTCCGTCCTCCTCCGACCTCACGCCCCCGCACGCCGCGGCCGACGACGACACCGTGCTCGTTTATCTGCCGCGCGGCAATGGCGGGCGGCGAATCGCGCTCACGCTGCCCTCTTCCGCGGGTGACTGGACCGCGCGATGGTTCGATCCGCGTCAGGGGGAATTCGCCGCCGCCGGGACCGTCGTGGGCGGCGGGGGGACCATGATCTTACCCGACTGCCCGGCGCCCGCGATGGAAGACTGGGTCCTGCTGCTGCAGCGGCTGCGTCCCTGATCCGCCCCGACCCGCCGGCGGACCGCCCGCGTCATTTCGAGGCGGGAGCGCGGCCCCGCGGGGGATCGGGAAAGATGTACGACGATTTCTTGAGCTGGCGCGCGACGGGGTTCGGATAATGGCGCTCCTTCCACGCCGCGTGGAGCGCGAGCAACTCGGCCACTTTCTCGGGATGCCGCGCGGCCAGATCGTTGGCCTCGCCGATGTCATCGGCCACGCGGTACAGCCTCGGGGTGCCGTAAAACGGATGCACGAGCTTCCACTCGCCCGCGAGCACGGCCGCATTGTGCTGGTTCTCCCAATACAAGGCCGGCTGCGCCCTCCGGGGCGGTTCGCCGCGCGTCAGCAGCGGCAGGATCGAGGCGCCGTCGATCTCGTGGCCGGCGGCGGGCGTCACCCCCGCCGCCGCCAGCACGGTCGGCAGCAGGTCCATCGTGATCGCGGGCGCGTCGTGGCGCGTTCCCGCCGGGATCCGGCCCGGCCAGCGGGCGAGGAACGGCACCCGGATCCCGCCCTCGTGGGTGGAGAACTTGTAGCCCTGCAGCGGCCCGTTGGAGTAGTCCGCGCCTTCGGGCCCGTACGCGACGGGTTCCGCCGAAGGGCCGTTGTCGGAGGTGAACACCACCAGCGTGTCGCGCGCCATCCGGCGTTCCTCGAGCGCCTGGAGGACCCGTCCGATGCCCGCGTCCATCTGCTCGACCATCGCCGCGTACACGGCGAAAAAGCCGCGGTCCGGAAACTTGCGCCGGTACTTGTTCACGAGCGCCGCCGGCGCCTCGAGCGGATAGTGCGGCGCGTTGTAGGCCAGGTAGAGGAAGAGCGGCGGTCCGCCCGCCGGATGCGCCTGCACGTAACCGGCCGCCCGGTCGGACAGCGCGTCCGTATAGTGCACGCCAGGTGCGACCTCGACCGGCCGGTCGTTGTGAAACGTGTCCCTGGGCTGCCAGAAGCCGGGCGTGCCGAGCAGCGAGCCCCAGAACTCGTCGAAGCCGTGGTGCGAAGGAAAATCCCGCGGCGTGAAGCCGAGATGCCATTTCCCCACCGCGATGCTGCGGTAGCCCGCGGGCCGGAGCGCCTCGGGAATCGTCACGGCGGCATGGGCGAGGGCCAGCAACGGCACCGGCGGCCGCGCCACCTTGCTCGCCAGCTCCGGCATGCCGACGCTGTGCGGATAGCGTCCGGTGAGGAGCGCCGCCCGAGTCGGCGAGCACATCGGCGCGGAGGCGTAGAACCGCGTGAGCTTCACGCCCTCCTGCGCGAGCCGGTCGAGGTGCGGCGTGTCGATGCCCGAGCCATCGGCGCCGAGATCGGCCCAGCCCATGTCGTCGGCCAGGATCACGACGACGTGCGGCGCGGCGGCGGCCGGGGAAAGGCCCATTGAAAGCGCGAGCAGAGTCCAGGAGAGCAGGTATCGCATGAGGCGGGGCGGAGACGCCATACCCTGACCGCCTTCGCGGGCAACTCAAGCGAGGTCCCCGCCGGAATCGTCGCGGCCGCCGCGGGCCCGCGTCCGCAATGCGCTCAATCGGAACGGTGCAGCGGGCCTTCACTCTATCGAAAAAATCGGCCGTGCGGCAACGGGGAGCGGCATGTCCTCGAGCCGCTGCGGAGGAGTCCGTCGTACGTCAGCCGCCTGGGGAAAGGCGGCCACCTACCACCGGCTCAGGGCGACGCGTCCGCCAGCGGCGTGCCGAAGACGTGAAGCTGCTCCAGCGCCGGGAGCTGGCGCAGGCGGTCGCGCGCGGTCGCGTCGATCCGCGTGCCCGCGAGGTTGAGCGAGCGCAACCGCGCGAGGGGCGCGAGCGCGCCGAGCGCGGTCGAGGTCACGGCGGTGCGGGCCAGGTCGAGCCGGGCGAGGTTCGGGAAACGCGCCAGCGCCGGGAGCGCCGCATCGGAAACCCGCGTGCGGGCGAGCTCCGCGTCGACGATCAACGGTGCGATCTCCGAGGCCGCGATGCGGGCCAGCACGGCGTCGTCGACCCGGGCGGGAGCGCTCACGGTCCGCAGGATCAACCCGTCAGTCGGTTGCTGCGAGACCGGGACGAGCCGCACGCCGAACTCCTCCTGCAGCGCCGCGAGCCGCGGCAGGAACGGGCGGTAATCGGGCGCGGCGGGCCGGAGCGCGGCCACGGCCGGCGGTTCCTCGCCCGGCGGAGGCGGCGCTTCGGGGGAGGCTCCCGCCTTGATCCAGCGCGCGAGCACGCCGGTCTGCTCCGGCGCGAGCAGCGGCTTGCCGTCGGACGGCATCACGTCGTCGTGGTCGGCGGGCAGCGTGACGCGCCGGAGCAGTTCGCTCCGCTCCGGCTGTCCGGGCTGCACCACGGCGCCTCCCGCGCCGCCGCGGTGGAGGGCGGCATACGAGTCGAGCCTCAGCTCGGCGCGCACCTTCTCCGGGCCGTGGCACGAGACGCAATGCCGGTCGAGGATCGGCTGCACGCGCAGCGCGTACCAGGATGTCGCCGGGCCCGCCGCCGCGTCTCCCGCGAGCGCGCCCGCCGCCAGCAGGCACGCGGCCGCCGGCGGGAAAAGCCTCCGCCGGGCGAAGCCGGCCTGGTGCGACGCTGGCATCCCGCGGGCCCGGCTCACGCGAGGAGCCCGGTGATGACCTTGGCCGGGGCGGTGCCGGTGAGCTTCTGGTCGAGGCCCTCGAACTTGAACGTGAGCCGGTTGTGATCGAGGCCGAGCTGCTGCAGGATCGTGGCGTTGAGGTCGCGCACGTGCGCGATGTCGCGGATCGAGTTGAAGCTGAAGTCGTCGGTCTCGCCGTGCACGATGCCGGGTTTGATGCCGCCACCGGCCAGCCACATGGTGAAGCACTTCCCGTGGTGGTCGCGGCCGAAGTCGTCGCGCTTGAGCGCGCCCTCGCTGTAGACCGTGCGTCCGAACTCGCCGCCCCAGACGACCAGCGTGTCCTCGAGCAGGCCGCGGCGCTTGAGGTCGGTGACCAGCGCGTAGCTCGGCTGGTCGATGTCCTTCGCGAGCAGCGGCAGGTTTTTCGGCAGGCTCCGGTGCGAATCCCACCCGCGGGCGAAGACCTGGGTGAATCGCACCCCGCGCTCGGCCATGCGGCGCGCCATGAGGCAATTGTGGGCGAAGGTCCCCGGGGTGCGCGCATCGGGGCCGTAGAGCGCGAACGTCTCCGCCGTCTCGTCGCTGAGATCGGTCAGCTCCGGCACCGTCGCCTGCATCCGGAACGCCATCTCGTATTCCTCGATGCGCGCGTGAATCGCGGGATCGCCGATCTCCTCGTAGGCCTCCGCGTTCATCGCCTGCACGCCGTCGAGCATCGCCCGCCGCGCATCGCGCGAAAGCCCCCTGGGATCCTTGAGGTACAACACGGGGTCGCCCTCGGAGCGGAGCACGACGCCCGAGTTGGTCGCCGGGAGGAAACCGCTGCCCCAGAAGTTGGGAAACACCGCCTGCACGCCCTCGCCATTCGGCGTCGGCGCCTTCGACACGAGGACCACGAATGTCGGCAGGTTCTCGTTGGCGCGGCCGAGGCCGTAGGACACCCACGCGCCGATCGAGGCCTTACCCGCCACGGCGTTGCCGGTGAGGATGAGCGTGACCGCGGAGTTGTGGTTCAGGATGTCGGTCTGGAGGCTCTTGATGAGCGCGATGTCGTCGACCATCTTCGCCGTCCACGGCAGCAGCTCGCTCACCCAGGTGCCGCACTTGCCGTGCTGCTGGAACCGATACGGCGAGGGGACGACGGCGAGGCGCGGCTGGCGGATGTTGGAGGCGTTGCGCTGGCCCGTGCCGAGGATCGAAGGCGGCAGGTCCTGGTCGAAGCGGTCCGCGATCTGCGGCTTGTAATCGAAGAGGTCGATCTGCGACGGCGCTCCGCCCATGAACAGGTAGATCGCCCGTTTCGCCTTCGGTGCGAAGTGCGGCAGCCGCTCGCTGCCGGGCGGGAGCAGGCCCTCGGCGCGGGCGCGGGAGAAGGCGCCGAGCAGGGAGTTGCCCGCGAGCGCGGTCAGCGCGGCACCGCCGAGGCCCCCGGCCATCCGGCCGAAGAACTGCCGGCGGGTCTGCAGGTCGAAATACTCACGCGAGCCGCCGGCGGGAATCGTGACGACGTGACGGGAGTCGAGCGGGAAATCGGGCATGGCGGCGGCGGTTTACTTGTTGAGCGCGTAGTCCGTGTTGAAGAGCTGGCTGGCGAGCAGCATCCACGCGGCGTGCTCGCGCGGCTCGAGGCCGGGATCGACGGGACTCGCACCCTGCGCGAGGAAGGCGCGGGCGTCGTCCACGTTCGCGAAATGCAGCCGGTACCCCGCCAGCGAACGCTGCAGCGCCTGCCGGCGCGCCGCTCCGAGCGGGCGCCCCAGCACCCGCAGGCTCATCGTCTCGATCCGCTGCTCCTCGCCGGCGTCGGGCAGGCGCAGGGCATGGGCGGCCAGGTGCCGCGAAGCCTCGAGGTAGTCGGTGGCATTCTCCATCACCAGCGCCTGCAGCGGCGTGCTGGTGCGTTCTCGGCGCAGCACGCACACGTCGCGCTTCGGCGCGTCGAAGGTCTCGAGCACGGGATTCGGCGCGGTGCGTTTCCAGAAGTTATACACGCTGCGCCGATACAGCCCCTCGCCCGCGTCGGGCACGTAGTCGCGGGTGTTGCTCTGACCGACGACGGCCACGGTTTCCCACACGCCCGCGACCTGGTAGGGCCGCACGCCGGGACCGCCGAGCTTCTCGACGAGCAACCCGCTCGCCGCCAGGGCCTGGTCGCGCAGCATCTCCGCGTCCATCCGGTAACGCGGCCCGCGGCCGAGCAGCCGGTTGTACGGATCCGCCGCGAGCAGCTCCGGCGCGATCCGCGCCGACTGCCGGTAGGTCGCCGAGAGCACGACCTGGCGATAGAAGCGCTTCACGTCCCAGCCGCTCTCCCGGAAATCGACCGCGAGCCAGTCGAGCAGCGCGCGGTTGGTCGGGCGCGATCCGACGATGCCGAAGTTCTCGGGCGTCTCGACGATGCCCTCGCCGAACAGCTCCTGCCACATGCGGTTCACGATCACGCGGGACGTCAGCGGATTTTCCGCGCTGACGAGCCACTGCGCGAAGCCGAGCCGGTTGCGTGGCGCATCGGCCGGCAGCGGCGGCAGCACCGCCGGCACGCCCGCCTCGACCCGCGCGCGGATCGCGTCGTAGGAGCCGCGGTGCAGCGCGAAGCCGACCGGGCGCGACTCGCGCTCCTTCGAGATCGACATGACGAAACCGCCGGCGGTGGCGCGCTGAAACTCCGTCTCGCGCCGCGCGATCTCCGCGCGGAGGTCCATCGCCGGGCGGTCGACATGCTGGAAGAAGAAATCCGCGGCGATCTTCCGCTCGTCCTCGTTCCACTCCGCCATCGGCCGGCGCACCACCTCCGCCGCCAGGTCCTCGTGCGGCAGGCGCGCGACCTCGTCGGCCGCGAGCTCGCGCGTGTAGACGCGCACGTCCTGGAAGCAGGTCTCCGGCGAGGCGCTGCCGCCGGTCCGGCGCGCGAGCTGGAACGGAGCCGACGTTCGGATGGAGCCGTCGAGCGTATCCGTGATCACCTCCACCTCCTGCGGCCGGCCGTTGATGTAGAGCTTCACGCCGGCCGCCTTGCCCGAACCGTCGTAGGTGAACGCGAGGTGCACCCACTCTTTCCGGCTGATGCGCTGCCTCGAGCGCACGGAGATCGCGTTCTTCCGTTCCCGGTGGATCAGGTTGGCGACGAGAAAGCCCTCCGGCTCGGGCCGGTTCTCGACATCGTCGTCATCCACCACGACCTCGGCCTTCTCCGCCTTTCCGCCTTTCTTGGGCTCGCCGGACTTCTTCGGCGCGGGCCGGCGCGTCGGCGCGCTCTGCCAGAAGAGATCCCAGCCGCGATTTTCCTCCGCGGTCGCCATCCGGGAAACGAAGGCCCCGCTGGTGGTGCCGCTGCGTTCGCGCGGGAGGAACCAGCCGCTGACCGAGAAGGCCTGGTCCCGTTCGAAATCCCCGAGCGTCGGCGCTTCGAGCGCCGTCTGGATGCCAAAACGCAGCCCCGTCCAATGCTTCACGGGACGCGTCGATCCGCCCCAGGCCTCATCCATCCCCTTGAGCCTGTAAGTGCCGGGCTGCGCGCCGGGAGCCGAGTTGCGCACGTCCCGGCCCTCCGCCTCGTCGAGCCGGAAGCGCGCGTGCAGGCCGGTCTCGGCCACCGGGCGCGGGGCGGTCTCGCCGCCAGCGGCGATCCAAGCCTGCAACAGGGCGCCGGCCCGGCCCGTGCGGGCGAGCAGCTTCCGCTCCGCGTCGGCTTTCAGCCCAAGGATGCGCTCCGCCTCGGCTTTCTTCTCCGGCCGGGGAACGGTGACCGTCGGGTAGGAGAACGCCTGGTTGGCGTCGTAGACGCTGTCCGGCATGTTGTTGAAGAAGGCGCTCAGCCGGTAGAAGTCGTCCTGCGTGATCGGGTCGAACTTGTGATCGTGGCAGGCGGCGCACGCCATCGTGAGCCCCAGGAAGACCGAGGCGGTCGTCTGGGTCCGGTCCTTGAGCTTGTGCAGGTAGATCTCCTCCACCACGGAGCCGCCCTCGTTGGTCGTGGTGTGCATCCGGTTGTACTGCGAGGCCACGAGCTGGTCGACGCGCGTCGGCGGCAGCAGGTCGCCGGCGAGCTGTTCGAGCACGAACTGGTCGTACGGCTTGTTCTCGTTGTAGGCGGCGATGACGTAGTCGCGAAACGGCCAGGTGTGCCGGAGGTTGTCCGCGTGCTGGCCGTTGGTGTCGCCGTACCGCACTGCATCGAGCCAGTAGCGCGCCCGGTGTTCGCCGAAGCGCGGGCTCGCGAGCAGCCGCTCCACGACGCGTTCGTACGCCCCGGGCGCACGGTCCGACACGAACTCGCCGATCTCCGCGGGCGTGGGCGGCAGGCCCGTCAGGTCAAACGTCACCCGCCGCAGCAACGCGTGCCGGTCGGCTTCGGGCGCGCCGGTGAAGCCCGCCTGCTCCAGCCGCGCGAGCACGAACCGGTCGATCGGGTGGCGGACCCACGACTGCTGCCGCACGGCTGGCTCGGGCTCACGCACCGGCGGGATGAAGGCCCAGTGCTCCTGATACTCCGCGCCCTCGGCGATCCACTGCCGCAGCAGCGCGACATGCTTCGGCTCGAGGGTCTTGTGGGCCTCCGGCGGCGGCATGACCACGTCGGGATCCTTCGCCGTGATCCGGCGCCACAGCGGGCTCGCCTCGGGATCGCCCCGGACAATGGCCGGCCCGCCGTCCTTCCGCGGGAGAAAAGCGAACTCTGCGCGGTCGAGCCGGAGGTCGGCCTTGCGCGAGCCGGCGTCGGGCCCGTGGCAGTGGAAACAGTACTCCGACAGCACCGGCTGGACATGGTCGTTGAACGAAACCCGCGCCCGCGATTCCGCCGCGCCCAGGTGCCCGCCGAGCACCGCCGCCCACAGCACCACGGCGGTGCGAACGGAGGAGAGGACGATCGGAGGCGGGGTGGACGGAACCATGGGGAGCGCGCGTTGAGGAGAGGCTATCAGCCAGCCGCTCCGGCGACAGGGGCTAATCTCTCCCTCTTTCGTGGGGGGCGGAAGCAAACTTTCACGTCACCCGCCCGGAGGCGGGCGGCGGCCCGGCCACGGAGCCAGGGGCGCCTACTCCGCCATGCGCACGATGCCGCGGCGGATGGCTTCGACCACCGCCTGGGCGCGGTCGTTGACCTGCATCTTTTCGAGGATGTTGCTGACGTGTCGCTTGATGGTGTCCTCCGACACGCCGAGCTGCTGCGCGATCTCCTTGTTTGCCCGGCCAGCGGCGATATGGGCGAGCACCTCGCGTTCCTTGGCGGTGATCGCGGGTCCGACGCGCAGTGCGGCCAGGCGGCGCAGCACCGCGGCGGGCACGTACATCTCGCCGGCGGCGACCCGCCGGAGCGCGACGAGCAGTTCGTCGCGATGCGCCGACTTGTGCAGGTAGCCGAGCGCCCCCGCCGCGAAGGCCGCCTGGAGTTCGTCATCGCGCACGAACGTGGAAAACAGCAGCACGCGCGCCTCGGGATCATGGGTCAGGAGCGCCCGCGTCGCCTCCACGCCGGAGAGCCCGGGAAGCTGGAGATCGAGGAGGACCACGGCGGGCCGGCACTGCTGGTAAACCCGCACGACCTCGTCGCCGCGCTCGGCTTCGCCCGCGATCGTGACGCCGCCGGCGGCTTCCAGGGCGGCGACGAGTCCGCTGCGGACGATGAAGTGGTCGTCCACGATCATGACCGTGAGCCGCGCCTCGCCTCCGCTCATGTCCGCCCTCCGATGCCGGTTGCGCCGAGGGCGTAAGCGGCGGCCGGCTCGCCCGCAGGCGCGGCCGACGGAGCCAGCGGCATGCGTACTTCGACGAGGGTGCCGGCGCCCGGGGTGCTGTGCCACGCCATCGTGGCGCCAAGGCGGGCGCTGCGCTCCCGCAGCCCGACGCAGCCATAGTGGCCGGACTTGCCGTGGGTCTCGCGCGCGACGTCAAAACCCCGGCCGTCATCCCGGATCGTCAGCGCCAGCCAGCCGTCGCCCTCGCGGGCCGCCCGCACTTCGATCCGGGCCGCGCCGGAATGCTTGAGCGCGTTCGTGACCGACTCGCGCGCGATCATGCGCAGGTGGTGCACGACCGCGGCCGGCAGGAGCGGCAGCGGCCCGGCGATCTCGAGTGCGACCGTGGCTCCGCCGCCCGGAGCGTTGAGTTCGAGCAACTCCTCGAGCGCCGAGGCGAGGTCACCGAGGCTGCCCGGCGCGTTGCGGAGGTCGCTGACCAGATTCCGTGTCTCGGCCTGGATGCGGGATACCAGGCTGCGTGCCGTCTGGATCAGGCCGCGGTGCCGCGCGTCGAGGTCGGGAGCGTCGAGCGCATCGAGCCGCAGGCCGAGTCCGACCAGCTCCTGCTCGAGCGTATCGTGAAAATCCCGGGCGAGCCGGTTGCGTTCCTCGAGGATCACTTCGGTCTCGATCCGGCGCCGGGCCGCCTTGGCCTGCCGCTGCACCTGGCGTCGCAGCAGGGCGATCCAGAGCGCGGCCAGCAGCATGACGCCCAGCAGCGCGGCGGAGATCAGTCCCAGCCGCCGCACCGTCCAGACCGAGGGCCGTTGCAGGATTTCGACGTCGGCCGGCGAGCGGACATAGAGGCTGATCGCCTCGGGCTGGGAGCTGTCGCCCACGCCCTCGGTGAGATTCACCCGCGAGATCCCCGCGACGCGCACCAGGCTGCCGACGGGGATGTCGATGTCGGCATGCAGCAGGCCCACGCGCACGCGGCGCTCGTTCTCCTGCAGGACCAGCGTTCGCTCGCGCTCGGCCCGGAAGGAATCGGTGACCCGCGCCGTCACGGACACGAGGTCATTGTCGTAGGAGCCGCGAAACAACTCCTCGATCCGAAGCTGCACCGGCGCCGGGGGCGCGCCGGGCCGGCGGCCCACGAGCCGGGCGTCGGCCAGCGCGGGCGTGAACCGGCCCATTTCCGGGAAACCCACCACGTCGACGGTGTCGCCGACCTCCACCGGCTCGGGCGGCGCAAGCCGCACCCCGAGTGCCGCGCCGCCGCTGCGCAGGTAGAGCATGCCGCGGGCAAAGACGGCCATGACCACGCCCTCGATCCGGACGCGCCCGCCCGAGGCGCTCGCGTTGACGGTGAGCAGCTCGCGCGGCGAGATCCGCGGAATCTCGTTTTCGGGCGGCGCGGAGCGGCGGACGACGACGGCGGACCAGCCGGCGGCGCGGACGTAAGGCTGCACCAGCTGCCGACGGTTGTTGATCGAGCCCAGCGCGACACCCTCGACGCGCACGACACTGTCGATCAACGCCCTCCCCGCCGGCAGCGGCGCCTCCACCCACACGTCCACCACCCGCGTGCCCGGCGCCAGCCGCAGCAGGCTGCGGGTGGGGCTGAGGGCCGTGACGGACCGGACCACGCCCTCGAGTGCGACGCGCTGGCAGAAGTAGCGCCCGGCCAGCAGGTCGTCGTAACTGGCATCGCGTGCGGGTGGCAGCGTCCCATGCCCGATCACCTCCACATTCGTCGCCTCCAGTCCCGACAGGTAGAGTCCGGCCTCGGTGCGGCCCGTCACCCGCACCCGCGCTCCGGGCGCCACCGTTTCTCCGCCGCGCCACCGCACGAACAGGCCGGCGGTGTCATCCTGCAACGTGATGCGATCGGATTCCACGAACGAAACGATGCCCTGCACGCTCACGGCGGCGCCGGCGGAGGCCTGTTCCGACGACAGCCGCGCGACGTCGCTCAGCGCCCGGAGGTCGGCCGCCGGCAGCCGCGCGGTCCCGGTCGCGATCAGCAGCAGCAGCGCGCCCCCCGCCGCCCTGAACGCCGGGCGCAGCGGGAGGACAGAGGCGAAGGTGGAAGGCGGTCGCGCCATCGCGGAAGCCGTAGCAGGGCAAGCCGCCCGGTCGAGGCTTCTGTCGCCCCGCACCCGGATACGCGGCCAGCTGCCACCGAAGATCGGCCGCGGATCAGCAACGAGTGGCGCCATGGAGGAAGTCCGGGAGGATAACGCGTCCGGCGCGCCCGCGCACCGGGACATCCCTGCCACTTTCGTGCGGCGGAGGTACGTATCCGTCTTGTTACCGATCCGGACCGCAAGGACCTTGCGCTGCCGCCGCCCCCTGCCACACCGTTACGGCGGAACCATCCACGGCGAATGCGCTCCCATCCTCGATCATGACGCCTGCCGCCACCCCGGAGCACATGCCGCAGCTCGATGGGTTGCGCACGCTCGCGGTCACGGCCGTGGCAATCTCGCACTGGACGCCCAACTACCTGGCCGGAATCGTGCCGTGGGGGACCGGGGTGCAGCTCTTCTTCGTGCTCAGCGGCTTTCTCATCACCGGGATTCTCCTGCGCACGCGGCCCGCGGATTCGGGCGTCACGCTCGGCCAGTCCCTGCGCGTCTTCTACGCCCGGCGATTCCTGCGGATCTTTCCCCTGTTCTACGGCGTGCTCGCCGTGGCCCTGCTCATCGGCATGGGACCGATCCGTGAAACCTGGCCGTGGCACGTGTCCTACCTTTCGAACTGGTACTATGCCCGCCACGGGCACGAGGACGCCATCACCGACCCGTTCCTGCACCTCTGGTCCCTCTCCGTGGAGGAACAATTCTACCTGCTGTGGCCGCTCGTCGCCCTCGTCGCCGGCCGGCGCGCACTTTGGGTCATACTCCTGGCCACGATCGCCGGCTCGATGTTGTCGCGACTCGCGGTAGCGCACTTTGCGACCGGGATCACGTCGCTCCGGTACCTCACGCCCAACTGCATGGACGCGCTGGCCGTCGGGGGCCTGATCGCGCACGTGCGGCACTATCGCGGCGATGCCAGCCTGCGCCGGGCCGCCTGGTGGCTCGCCGCGGTGGGTTTCGTCGGCCTCGCCGTCAGTGTCGTGCCGCTCGCCCGGCTCACCACCCACGCCGACGGTCACCGCGTCGGGCACACCTTCCTCGTGATCTTCTACGGGGCGATCGTGGCCGGCGCGGCCCTGGGTTTCCGCTCGCTGCCCGGCTGGATCCTGTCGTTCGGACCGATCCGCTACCTCGGCCGGATCAGCTATGGCCTGTACGTGTACCACTACTTCGCGCCCTGGGTGGTGGCCAAGGTGGCGCCGGCTCTCGGCGGGGACTTCATCCTGGCTTCGACGCCGCTGCTGCTGGCCACCTACACGGTCTTCACGATCGTGACGTCGGTCCTCTCCTGGCACCTCTACGAGTTCCCGCTCAACCGGCTCAAGCGGCACTTCTCGTATCCCGATGCCGCCCGGCCCCGCGCCGGAGATTTCCAGGGGCCGGTCGCCGTCAAGGCCTGACGTCCCCCCTGAGCCGGCGGTCACGCCGCAAGCGGGCGTTTCTCTCTGCGCAGGGAGCGATCGGATGCCAGCCCGAAGGCCAGCGGCAGTTCCCCGCGCGCCGGCGACCGACCGGACCTCAGGGACGGACGGGGCGGATTTTCCACCACCTCCCACTCCTGCTGCAGGCGACGCGCGACGTGGCGCGTGAGATCGAAGACTCCGTAACCGGTGCGACGTTTCGAGTTCATGGGCGCATCCTACGCGAGCGCCTGGGACACGGGCTGTCCCACCCTGTGCGCTTGGCTGGCGGGAGGTGGATCTGGGTGGAGCAGCGTGTCCCCACGCTGCTTCGGCAATCTCGAGATCGCACCCGCCTCGGTCCAAGCCAGCAGCGTGGGGACACGCTGCTGCACCCTACGGCTTCCGGATCGTCACCCGCTGCATCACCGGCGCCTTGAGCGGCTGGCTCATGCCGCCGTCGGGACCGCGCTGGGTGGGAATTTCCGCGAGCGCGTCGACCACCTCCATCCCCTTCACCACGCGGCCGAAGATCGTGTAGCTCGGCGCCATGGGGTAGTCCTGGTGCAGGATGAAAAACTGGCTCGTGTTGGTGTTCGGCCCACGGTTCGCCATGGCCACCACGCCGCGCTTGTAGCCGAGCCCGCGCTGGTAGAGCGGCGACTCGCGTTTGATTTCGTCGTCGAACGTGCCGCCCCACGCGCTCTCGCCGCCGCGCCCGTCGCCCTGCGGGTCGCCGCCCTGGATCATGAAGCCCTTCACGATGCGGTGAAAGGTGAGGCCGTTGTAGTAGCCGCGCTCCGCGAGCAGCCGGAAATTCTCCACCGTCTTCGGTGCTTCGCCGGCGAGCAGCTCGATCTCGATCGCGCCCTTTTCGGTCTCGAGCGTGGCAAACAGTGGCGTGGCCGGCAGTGCCGCGGCGGGCGCGGCCGGCGTCGGTTCGGACTTGCCGCAGCCGGCCAGGCCGAGGACGACCGCCGCCAGCCACAGCGAGGCGGGGCGCAGGGAAGCGGGAAGCAGGGGCAGGTGCATGCCCTGCTCTTTTTCCGGACGCGCCGGCGAGTCAAGCCGCCCCCGCGCATCCCACTTAAGCAGCATCCCGCCCGCGGCCGCGTGCCTTGACGGTAACCACCGGGTTACGCAGGGTCGGGCGCCGGCCGCGCCCCGGCCTTCCTCCCCATGCCCCGCCTCCCCCTCCCGGCCGTCCTCGCCTCGTTTTCCGCGCTGCTCGTCGCGCGTCTCGCCGCCCAGGCTCCTGCGGAACTGGTGGTGCTCAACGCCCGGATTCACACGCTCGATCCCGCCGCTCCCTCGGCGACGGCCGTCGCGATGCGCGACGGGAAATTCGTCGCGGTCGGCAGCGACGCCGACATCCGCCGGCTCGCCGGGCCCGCGACGCGCACGATCGATGCCGGCGGCCGGACTGCGGTCCCCGGGCTCATCGAGTCGCACGTGCACGCCACCGGCGCCTCGCGCGGGGAGGCGCAGCAGCCGTTCCGCCAGCTCCACTCGATCGGCGAGATCAAGGACTGGGTGAGGGCGCGCGCCGCGGAACGCCCGGCCGGGCAGTGGATCCAGCTCCCGCGCGTCGACGTCACGCGCATCAAGGAGCGCCGCATGCCGAACCGCGCCGACCTGGACGAGGCCGCACCGAGGCATCCCGCCGTCTTCACCTGGCAGTACGCCAACCGCACCGTGCAGGTGCTCAACTCCGCCGCCCTCTCCGCGATCGGCCTGACGCGCGAGACCCAGGCCCCCAAGGGCGGAAAGATCCACTTCGCCGCCGACGGCAGCCCGACGGGAGTGATCGAGAACGGCAACGCGCTGCTCGTCCGCTTCCTGCCCGGTCGCTCCATCCCGGAGGAAAAACACCTCGCGTCGCTCGAGACCCTGCTTCGCCGCTACACCGAGATCGGCATCACCAGCATCGGCGAACGCAATTCGAACGTCGAGGGCTACCGGCTCTTCGAGAAGCTCAAGGCCGCCGGCCGCCTGCCGGTGCGCGTCAACGTCACGATCGGCCTCAGCACCGACGGCACCGTCGCCGGCACGGAGAAGGCGATCCGCGCGCTGCCCTTCAAGACCGGCGACGGCGACGAGTGGGTGCGGGTCGGACCGCTCAAGGTCGGCGTCGACGGCGGCGCCCTCTACGGCACCGCGTACATGCGCGAGCCCTACGGCCCCGCGGCCTTCGCGCTCTACGGCATCTCCGATCCGGCGTACCGCGGCGACCTGCGGATCAGCGCGGACAAGCTGAAGAACATCATTCGCACGGGCCACCGGCTCGGCTGGCAGATGTCCTCGCACGTCACAGGGGACGCGGGCGTCGACGCCGTACTCGACGCCGTCGAGGCTTCGAACGCCGACAGCCCCGTCGCCCCGCGGCGGTACAATCTGATCCACGCCTACTTTCCCGACGCCGCCACCGCGCAGCGCGCCGCGCGGCTCGGCGTGTGCGTCGACACCCAGCCGGCCTGGTATTACAAGGATGGAGACGCGCTCTTCGAGGCGCTCGGGCGGAAGCGGCTCGATCAATTCATCGGTCTCCAGCTCTGGCGGCAGGCGGGCGTGAAGGTCGCGATCAACGCGGACCACATGCAGGGCTTCGATCCCGATACTTCGCTGAATCCCTACAACCCGTTCCAAGCGCTGCAGGTCGCCGTCACGCGCCGCACCGAGGGCGGCCAGCGGTTCGGCGCCGACCAGCGCGTGTCGCGGCTCGAGGGCCTGCGCATGCTCACGATCGACGCGGCCTGGCTCAGTTTCGATGAGCAGCGGAAAGGCACGGTCGAGAAGGGCAAACTCGCCGACCTCGCAATCCTCACCTCCGACCCGCTCACCTGCCCCGAGGAACAGATTCACGCCATCCGCGCGGTCACCACGATCGTCGGAGGCAAGGTGGTGTACGAGCGCGGCGCGCGCTAGGGCGCGCTCAGCCCTTCTCCGGGCTGCTGATCCCGTACACCCGCCGCGTGTCTCCCGGGTGCGCGTTCGTGCCGAGGTACATCCGGGTCAGCGTCCGCTGCACCGTGAAGCCGTGCCGCTGCAGGAGCGCCGCCGCGGCGGGATTGGGATCGATGACGTCCACGAGCAACCGGCGCCCGAGGATCCGGCGAAAGAGTGCGAGCAACAACACCTCAGCGGCCGCGTCGTCCGTCGCGATCCACGGCCCCACCTGCGCTGCACCGGCCCCGAGCCGTGCCAGCAGGAAACCCGCGACCTTGCCCTCCCGCCGGCAGACGAAGCTCAGCTCCGGGTGCCGGCGCTGCAGCGCGCGCAGGACGGGCTCGCGATCGGCGCCGAAGGCCGCGGCATCGAGCGCGAGCAGCTCGCGCCAGTCGGCGTCGGTGAGCGGCGCCACCGAGCCGTCGGGCGCCGCCTCCGCCGCGGGGGCCACGCCGCCATAGCGGGCCAGGCCGTACTCGTCGACGAAGCCGAGCTGCACGTACACCTTCCGGCCGAGCGGCGTCGCGTCGAGTTTCACCGCCGCCACGCCGCGCGCCTGGAGCCAGGCGATCGCATGCCGCAGCAGGCGGGAGCCGATGCCCAGCCGGCGCTGCTCCGGATCGACCAGCACCATGCCGATCCAGCCGAACCGGTCCTGGTAGCGGATCGTCGTGGCTGTCCCCGCGCGCCGCCCGCCCGCCTCCGCAATGAAGCATCCCTCCGGCTCGAACGCCACGAAGCCCAGCCAGTCGTTGGTCGTCTGGTTCCAGCCCGCCCCGGCGCGCAACTGGTCCGCGAACGCGATGTCGTCGGCCCGCAGCGTCCGCAACGTCACCCCCGGCCGCGCCGCCTCCTCCAGCCGGCGCTCCATCGTTTCGATCTCGTCGATGAACTTGAACGCCGCCGCCAGCAGGGCCGCGAACGCCTGCCGGCCCTTCTCGGCAGTCGCCTTCTCCGGCCAGCCCCAGAAGCCCTCCGGGGCGAGCTCGGTCGAATCGAAGTAGTCCATCAGCGGCTGCGGCGGAAACGCGCGGCTGCCCTCCGCGGGACGGTCGCGCACTTCCTCGGGATAAAGGTGCAGCATCAGCGAGGTCTCGTACTCCCCGCCATGCACGTCGCCCACCGGATGTTCGAGGATCGCCTGCGCGTCGGCCGCCGAGAGGTCGGGCTGCAGCAGGATCGCGCGAAAGGGCGCGAGGTCCCGGTTCACCTGCCGCACCGCCGGCTTGAGGATCCAGTTGCCGCCATGGAAGTTCACCACCACGAGCCGCGTGAACCCCGAGCCGCGCAGCGCGTCGGCGATGTCGCGCACCACGAGCGCCAGCGTGTCGGCGCGCAGGTAAACGGTGCCCTTGGCCTTCCGGTGCTCGATCGAAGACGAGATCGTCACGGGCGGAAGGAGGTACGCGTCGAGCTTCTCCGCGATGGGCTTCGCCAGCGCCTGCGCCAGGAACAGGTCGGTACCGACGGGCAGGTGCCGCCCGTGCTGCTCGATCGCGCCCACCGGGAGCACGGCGGTGGTGCAGGGCTTGGTCGCGAAATCGTTCCGGGTGTCGTGGATCGTGAGCATGCGTGGGGAAGGCGCCCACGTTGGCACCCGGGGCGGCCGGCGTCCGCCAAATTCCGCGGCCCCAGCCCGCGGAAACGCTGCCGCGGGGACCCGACCGCGTCATAATCCAAAACCCGGCTTTGCGCTCCCGCCCGATTCCGCTAGGTTCGCGGTTCATGTCCGGCGATCTCTCCGAGCTCTACCAGCAGGTCATCCTCGACCACAGCAAGCGCCCCCGCAACCGCGGCAGGCTGCCCACCGCCAACCGCGTGGCGCACGGCGAAAATCCGACCTGCGGCGACCAGTGCAACGTGTACCTGCGCCTCGACGGCGACCGGATCGCGGAGATTTCCTTCGACGGCTCCGGCTGCGCCATCTCGCAGGCCAGCGCCTCGCTCATGACCACCCTGTTGAAGGGCCACACCGCCGCCGAGGCGCAGGCGATGTACGAGGATTTCCACCGGATCGTCACCACCGGCGTCGCCCCGGAGGAGATCAGCGACCTCGCCGCGTTTGCCGGCGTGCACGCGTTTCCCGCCCGCATCAAATGCGCCACCCTCGGCTGGCACGCCGCGCTCAACGCCCTCAAGGGCGACGCCGCGGCCACGACCACCGAGAGCCACACCGACTGACGTCCCCCGCCCTCCGCCCGATCTTCATGTCTCCCGCCTGGAAAAATGTCCGCGCCGACTTCCCCATCCTGCACCAGCAGGTGAAGGGCAAGCCGCTCGTCTATCTCGACAACGCCGCCACCGCGCAGAAGCCGCGGGCGGTGATCGACGCGCTCGTGCGCTACTACGAGCAGGACAACAGCAACGTCCACCGCGGCCTGCACGCGCTCTCCATGCGCGCGACCGATGCCTACGAGGGCGCGCGGGCGCGCGTGGCGAAGTTCATCCGCGCCGCGGACGCCGCCGAGATCATCTTCACCCGGGGCACGACCGAGAGCATCAATGTCGTCGCGCGCAGCTTCGGCAGTCGCCTGGGGCCCGGCGACGTCATCCTCGCGACCGAGATGGAGCATCACTCCAACCTCGTCCCCTGGCAGCAGGCCGCACGCGCCTCCGGTGCCACGCTGCAGTTCGTGCCGGTGCTGGGCGACAACGCCGAAGGCGGGCTCGACCTCGCGGCCCTCGACCGGCTGCTCACCCCCGCAGTCAAGGTCTTCGCCTTCACCCACCTTTCGAACACCCTCGGCACCCTCAACCCCGCCGCCGAACTCTGCCGCCGCGCGCGGGCGGTGGGTGCGGTGACGGTGATCGACGCGGCGCAATCGATCGGACACGGCCCCTTCGACGTGCAGGCGATCGGCGCCGACTTCGTCGCTTTCTCCGGCCACAAGATGTGCGGGCCGACCGGCATCGGCGTGCTCTACGGCCACAAGGCCGCGCTCGACACGCTTCCTCCCGACGAGACCGGCGGCGGCATGGTCACGAGCGTCGATTACGCCGGCGCCCGCTGGAAGCCAGCCCCGGAACGTTTTGAGGCCGGCACCCCGCACATCGCCGGCGCCATCGGCCTGGCCGCCGCCTGCGACTACCTCGACGGCCTCGACCGCGCCGAGATCGCGCGGCACGACCAGGGACTCGCCGCCCTCGCTTACGAGAAGCTGGCCCAACTGCCCGGCATCCGGCTGCTCGGCCCGCAGGGCGAGCGCAGCGGGCTGGTGAGCTTCGCCTTCGCCGAGGTGCACGCGCACGACATCGTGACGTTCGCCGACGAGGACGGCGTCGCGCTCCGCGGCGGCCACCACTGCAACCAGCCGCTCATGCGCAAGCTCGGCCTCACCGGCACGACCCGCGCCAGCTTCTACGTCTACAACACCGCCGAGGAAATCGACGTCCTGGTCGCGAGCCTGCGCCGGATCCTGAAATTCTTCGGCGTGAGCTGAGCCCGCGGGCAGGAAGTCTCAGGCCGAGTTTCGGAGGTGTCGCGCGCAGAGGCGCAGAGAAGACCGGGCCTTTTCGGCGCCGCGGACCTATTGACACGTTTCTCGATTCGCTCCCGCCACCGGCCCGTTCTTCGATCGTGCGGCGCGCGCCTCTGCGTCTCTGCGTTTCTGCGCGGGACGGATCTGAAGGATTGAGCCGTCCGCCCGCGTTTTCGCATTCCTTCCCCTCCGCTCCCTCCCTACCTCTTTGCCCGTGGCCGGGCCGCTGAAGCACCGCTGGAGCATCTCGCACAACTACCTCGCAGGCATCACCGCGGGCAACTGGTGGCGGCTGCTGCGCGAAAACGACTTCGCCGTCGACCCGCCCTACTGGCATCGCGCGGCGTTCGTTTCGCTGCTGAGCCTGTTCAATTCCGCCTATGCCCGCCGCGAATCCCGGCGGCATGGCGCCCAGGTGGCCGCGACGCCGATCCTGCATCCACCGATCTTCATCCTGGGCCATTGGCGCAGCGGCACGACCCACCTGCACAACCTGCTCGCCCAGGACCCGCGGTTCGCGTTCCCCAACACCTACCAGGTCGTCAACCCCGCCACGTTCCTCACCACCGAGGCGGTGAACGCCCGCCGCTTCGCCTGGCTGGTGCCGAAGCGGCGGCTGATGGACAACATGGCGCTGAGCTTCGCCTCGCCGCAGGAGGAGGAGTTCGCCCCCGCCCTGCTCTCGCTCCGCTCGCTCTACCTGGGCATGTCGTTTCCGCGCGCGATGCCGCGCTACGAACGCTTCCTCAGCTTCGACACCGCCAGCCGGGAGGAGAAGTCGGCCTGGCAGGACGCCCTCCTGCATTTCGTGCGCAAGCTGACCTTCCGCCACGGGCAGCGGCCGCTCCTGCTGAAATCGCCGTCGCACACCGCCAAGGTCCGGCTCCTCCTGGAACTCTTTCCCGATGCCCGCTTCGTGCACATCCACCGGCACCCCTACGAGGTGTACCGCAGCCAGCTCCACTTCTACGACACCGTGCTCTGGCACACTTACCTGCAACGACCCGACCGCGGGCGGGTGTCCGACGAGATCCTCGCGCGCTACCGCGCGCTCTTCGCCGCGTTTTTCCGCGACCAGCCGCTGATTCCGGCCGGGCGTTTTCACGAGCTGGGCTTCGACGAGCTCGAACGCGATCCGGTCGGCGCCGTCGCCCGCACCTACGCCGCCCTCGGCCTGCCCGACTTCACGCCGGCCCGCGCCCGGGTGGAGGCCTACGTCGCGACCCTGCGCGACTACGAAAAAAACCGGTTCGCCCCGCTCGACGCCGCCACCCGCGCCCGGGTCGACGAAGCCGCCGCGCCGAACTTCGCCCGCTGGGGCTACGACCGATGACGCCGTCCGCCATCCCCGCCCCGCCGGGACATCCCCTGTTCGGCCACGCGCTCGCCTTCCGCCGCGACCCGCTCGGCTTCCTGCACCGTGCCGCCGCCTTCGGTCCGCTCGTGCGCCTGCAGCTCGGCCCGTTCCCCTATTTCCTCGTCACGTCGCCGGGGCTGATCCGCGAGGTGCTCCACACCCGCGCCGCGCTCTATGCGCGCGACGGGCGCAGCGCCCGGCAGATCCGGCTGGTGACCGGCGAGAGCCTGCTCAGCAGCGAAGGCGAGGCCTGGCGGCGTCACCGCCGGCTCGCGCAGCCGCTCTTCCACGCCGGCCGCCTCGCCGCGCTTGCGACCACCACCGTCGACGCGACCGCCCGGCTGGCCGCGGACTGGAGCGAGGCGGCGGCCGCCGGCCGTCCGGTCGACCTCGCCGCCGACATCGGCCGGCTCACGTTCACGATCACGGGCCGCACGCTCTTCGGTGCCGATCTCGGCCCGCGCGCCGCCGTCATGGCGGAGGCGTATCCGGTGCTCGTGGACGAGCTGTTCCGCCGCGCCCGCACGCTCGCCGCGTTGCCGCTCGCGCTGCCCACGGCCCGCCACCTCCGCTTTCGCCGCGCCCTCGCCGCAATCGACGGCCTGGTGGCGGAGCTGGTCGCCGCCCGCCGGGCCGCGCCCGCCCACGAGGACGATCTGCTTGGCGCCCTCCTCTCCGCCCGCGACGAGGACGGCACGCCCCTGCCCGAAAAGGAGATTCGCGACCACCTCGTCACGTTCCTGCTCGCCGGCCACGAGACGACGGCGAGCACGATCGTCTGGGCTCTGGCGGAACTGGCCGTGCATCCCGCCGCGGCTGCCCCGGTGGCCGCCGAGCTCGACTCCGCGCTCGCGGGCCGGCTCCCGGGGCTCGCGGACGTGCCCCGCCTCGTGCATCTCGACGCCGCCCTGCAGGAGACCCTCCGGCTCCACCCCGCCATCTGGCTGGCGGAACGGCGTCTCCGCACGTCGGATACCCTCGACGGCTGCCCCGTGCCGGCCGGCGCGGGCGTCGTCGTCTCGCCGGCCGTGACCCAGCGCTTGGCCGCCGCCTGGCTGGAGCCCGCGGCATTCCAGCCGGAGCGTTTCCTCCACCGGACGCCGCCCGGACTGGAGGATGGCTTCCTGCCGTTTGGCGCCGGCCCGCACCAGTGCATCGGCCAGCATTTCGCCCTGCTCGAGGCGCGGCTCGTGCTCGCCGTGCTGCTGGCGCGCTTCCGCGTCGCGCTGCCCGCCGGATTTCCCGCCGCCCTCGCCGGCCTCACCCTCCGCCCCGCGGGCGTCGTGCCCGCGCATCTCGAGCGGCGCTGAGTCAGCCAGACTGGCGCGGTCGCGACCCGGAGGGATCGTGACGGGCCGAACGCAGCGGCGCAGGGACGCGCGCCGACTTCCGCCGATCGGCGCCCCCGATGGCGAATCGCAGCCGGTTTGCTTCGACTCCTCCGTGGAATTCCGCCTAGTCCCAATGCCGTGGACGACGGCCACCCCACGGCCGTCGCAGCCCGGTCAACCCGTCAACCTTCGCGTCCCATGCTCCGTCTCCTCGCCCTGCCCGCCTTCCTGTTGCTGTTCGTCTCCCTGCTTCACGCTGAAAATTGGGCCAACTGGCGCGGGCCGTTCCATAACGGCTCGAGCCCCGAAAAGGGCCTGCCGGCCAGGTTCAGCCCGACCGAGAACGTGAAATGGTCCGTCGCCCTGCCGGGCTCGTCCGCCGCGACACCGATCGTCTGGGGCGACCGCGTCTTCCTGACCGCGGCCGACACCAAGTCGGAGAAGCAATACGCGCTCTGCCTCGACCGGAAGACGGGCAAGGAACTCTGGCGCGCGGAGACCGGACAGTCGGCCGTGGACGGCCAGTACAGCAACACCTGCTCCCCGTCGCCGGTGACCGACGGCAAGCTCGCGATCTTCTTCTACGGCACCGGCGACCTCGTCGCCTTCGATTTCGCGGGCAGGAAGCTCTGGAGCCGCAACCTCGGGCCGTTCGCGTTCCAGTGGACGTTCTCCACCAGCCCGCTGCTGCACAACGGCCAGCTCGTCATGCAGGTGCTGCAGCGCGATGTCGCCGTGCGCGGCCGGGGCAAGCCGACGGGCAACGAGTCCTACCTGCTCGCGCTCGATCCCGCGACCGGCAAGGACCTCTGGCGCGCGCTGCGTCACTCCGATGCCGTCGCGGAGTCGCGCGAGGCCTTCAGCACGCCACTGCCCTTCACGCACAACGGCCGCTCTGAGCTGGTCGTCGTCGGCGGCGACGCGATCTCCGGTCACGATCCGGCGAACGGCCGCGAACTCTGGCGCTGGGGCACCTGGAACCCGACGCGGATCGGCCACTGGCGGCTGGTGCCGTCGCCCACCGTCGGCGAAGGCATGATCCTCGCCTGCGGGCCGAAGAACGCCCCGGTCTACGCCCTGCGCGCGGGCCAGAGCGGCACGCTCACGCACAAGGCGCTCGCCTGGCAGAGCCACGTGCAGCCCGTCGAGGACGCGGCCGAGGCGGCGCCCTCGCCCAACGAGCGCGACGTCACGACCGACGTGCCGACGCCGCTCTTCTACGAAGGAAAATTCTACATCCTGAACGGGACGAAGAAAAAGCTGTTCTGCATCAATCCGGCCGACGGCAAGGTCGTCTGGAGCGGTGAGCTCGGCGGCCGGTCGGTGTTCCAAAGCTCGCCGACCGCGGCCGACGGCAAGATCTACATGATGAACTTCGACGCCGATGTCTTCGTCGTCCAGGCCGGCGGCACCGAGTTCAAGCTGCTCCATTCGGCCAACTTCAAGGACGTCGGCGACGACACGCGTCACCGTTCGAGCGTCGCGATCTCCCAGGGCAACCTCTACGTGCGGACCGGCACGAAACTCTTCGCGCTCGGACGCTGAAAGGAGGGAAGGGAGTTTGCCTCGCGGATCGACGATCCGATCGCGCGGCGACTCCGCCCTGAGCCCACGATGCCGTTGGGCTAGGTCCACCATGCCGTTGGGTGGAGCCGCCTGTCCCCAGGCGGCTGACGTGCGGTGGACCGGTCCGCAGCAGCTTGAGGACAAGCCGCTCCACCTTTCCGTGCGGCCGTTTCCACGGCTGTCTTGAAGGCCAACGGCATGAGTCCGGCTGGGGACCCAATCTCCTTCGGCGGCCGCCCGTCATCCCATCCGATCAAGCTCCCGCCGCAGCGCCGGATAATCGATCTTCGCGTTGTGCCGCCGGTCGACGGGGAGCTCGCGGCGGAACCGGATCACATCCGGCTTCGCCCAGGCCAGTGCGGCGGCAAGCTCGACACGCAACTCCGGCGTCTCCGCGGCCGCCACAAGCAGCCATCTCCGGCCCGCATGGGCGACGAACGCCGCCTGCCGCACCGCGGGAAACTGCATCGCGACGCACTCCGCCGCGAACGGATAGAGCACCCCCGTCTCATCCACGATGCGTGCCGCGCACCTGCCGGCGAGCCAGAGCCGGCCCGAAGGATCGAGCCAGCCCGCGTCCCCCGTCCGGTGCCAGCGCTCCGCTCCGACCGTGAACTTCGTCTCCGCCTCGCCCACGCCGTCCAGATACCCGGCCAGGACATGCGTCCCGCTCACCACAATCTCCCCGACGGCGCCGGTCGCCAGGGTCTCGGCGGCGAATTCGGCGGCCGACATCGTTCCACGCGGCTCCCCCCAGCGATCGCGCAGCACCTTCAGCTTCAACTCCGCCACCGGCCGGCCGGCGAGCAGGCCGGCGCCTCCGCCCATGGCCGCTTCGTCCTCAGGCGCGATTTCCCGCGCATCGACGTGCGCGATCGGCTCCGCCTCCGTCGAGCCGTAGACGGCCGTCACCCGCGCCTGCGGCGCCGCGTCCGCCAGGTCACGCAGAACCCGCGCGAACACCGGCGCACCGCCCGTGAAGATCTTGCGCAGCGTCGAGAGCGGTTTCCCGCTGGTGCCGGCGTGGCGCGCGAGGCCGGCCAGCAGCGCCGGCGACGCCGTGAGGCGCGTCACCCCGTGGCGCGCGATGGCGGCGGCGACATCCGCGCCTGCGACCCGGCCCGGGTGGCGCAGGTCGAAGGCTGGCAGCACCGTCTGCACGCCCGCGGCGAGACTGGCCAGCGTGAACACCGGCAGCGTCGCCAGGTCCACCTCGCCCGCCTCCAGCGCGAGGTGCGGCACCACCGCCCGCAACTGCGCGAGCAGGAAGCCATGCGTGCGCACCGCGGCCTTGGGCACCCCGGTGCTGCCGCTCGTGAACGTCACGAGCGCCGGGTGATCCGGCGCGACGGCGGCCAGGGTGTCCGTCATCCGGATACGGGCACCGGCCGGCCACCGGTCCGCGCCGGGAAACCAGCCCCCCACGGCGATCCGCCGCGGGATGCGGCGCAGCGCGGCGCACCGCAGGCGCAGCAGATGGCCGAGCGGGACCGCGAGCAGCGCGGCGGGCGGCCACCGCTCGCAGCAGGCCGCCACATGCCCGGGCCCGGCGCCCAGGTCGAGCAGCAGCGCGACCGCGCCCAGGCGGAACAGCGCGAGCAGCGCCACGTACAGGTCGATCGACACCGGCACGAAGAGCAGCACGCCGTCCCCCCGCCGGATCCCCCGCGCCTCGAGCCAGGCGGCGGCGGCGGCGACCTCCGCCGCCAGGTCGGCATAACTGAGCCGGCGGCCGGTGCGTTCCTCGATGAGCGCGATCGCGGCGGGCCGCGCGCGCACCTGCTCCGCCAGGAGGTCCGCGATCGTCATGGGTTTTCCAGCGCCCGCGCGTACAGCGCGTAACCGCGGATCGTCCGCGCGTAACGGGCGCTGAGATTCCGGGACACGTTGCGGGCGTGCATCATCGCGTGGATGGCCTGGCGGAAGCCCAGCCGGCGGGCCGCGGCGTGCACCTCCGCCAGGAGCACGGCGCCCAGCCCCGCGTATTCCCGGCCCGGCCGCACCGCGAGGGTCTTGACGATCACGGTGCTCACGGGCTCGCCGCGCTGCGCCTGCAGCAGGTCGGGGAGCGCGAAGACGAACCCGACCGGCCGGCCCGCCTGCTCCGCGAGCAGCAGGAACTCGCGGCGAAGGTGCGCGCGCGCAGCCTGGTACTGGGCGACGAACTCCGCCGGCGGGAGCGGCGTGTAGAGAAAGTTGTCCGCGAACGCCGCCAGGGCGACGGCGTGCACCGCGGCGAGTTCCGCGTCGAAGCGCGCGAGGTCGACGGTGCGGATCGTCACGCCGGCCGCCCGCAGCCGCGCCCCGGCGCGTTCCGTCCGCTGGTCGCGCGCCACGAGGTCGGGCGTGAGGGTCGAGTAGTAGCGGGCGAGCGGCGCGAACCCGGCCGCCTCCCACCACCGCGGCCACTCCGGCGGGTGCGCCGGCTCGAGCAGGAAGGGCGGCGCCGTGCCCGGCTCGGTGACGAACCGGTAGCTGCGCCAGGTGCTGCCGTCCATCGGCCCGATTGCGCACGTGCAGCCCTGCGCGCGCAATGCCGCGGCCGCGCGCGCGAGCACCGCCCGCGCGGCCGTCTCGCTGGTCGCTCGGAATCCGCCCACGATCCCCGCGCGCTCGCCGGGCAGGGTCGGCACCGAGCGCCACCACAGCCGCGCCTCGGCGGCGCCGCCGTCGGCCGTGACCTGCAGCCACTCGTCGGCCGGGGGCCCGTCGCCGCTCATGACGCGGTCTCCCCGGCCGGCTCCGGCGGCAGCTTGCGCACGACCCCGGTGGCGCCGTCCATCTCCACCCGGTCGCCCGTGCGCAGCCAGGCGGTCACGCCGCGCACCGCCACGATCGCCGGCAGGCCGAGTTCGCGCGCGACGATGGCAGAGTGCGACAGCAGGCTGCCGTGCTCGACGAGCAACCCGCCGGCGGAGGGAAAGAGCATGATCCAGCCCGGATCGGTGCGCGCCGCGACGAGGATCTCGCCCGGCTGGACCACGGCCTCGCGGGGATCCGTCACCCGGCGCACCCGCCCCCGCACCACGCCCGGACAGCAGCCGGTGCCGCGCAGCGCGTCGCCCTCCGGCGGGACCGCGGGCGCATCGGCCTGGAACGTGTTGCCGAGGTGCACCGCACCCCACGTGGAGAAGCGGTCGGCCGGCGCGAGCCCGCGATAACGCGCAAATTCGCGCTGCCGCACGGCGGCCAGGCCGGCGAGGTCGGCCGAGGCGGCGGTGCCCTCGACGAACCCGAGCACCTCCTCGACCGTGAGGAAGAAGATATCGCGCGGCGCCGCCAGCCGGCCCGCGGCGTGGAACCGCCGGCCGAATTCCAGCATGAGCCGGCGCGCGCGGCCGAACAGCCGCGTGCGCTCGAACCGGAGGTTCTCCCGGTCGCGCACGCGGGCCCGCGCGTGGCGCATCACCCACCCGAAGACGATCCGCCGCAGCGGCCGGCCGGCGAGGGCGGCGGCCACGCGCGCCTCGGCGGAACGGCGCGACGCGGCTTCGTCGCGGTCCAGCGCCGCGAGCTGCCCGGCCCCAAGGCGCCGGGCGTAGCGCCCGATGGCGCGCAGCAGCATGAGCGGCTCGTCGTGCAGCGTGAGGCTCTCGAGCTTGAGCTCCTCGAGGCAGCGGTCGCCGAACTTCTCCAGGTACGCCTCGTAGCGCGCGCGGAACGCCGGGGCCTCCGCGAGCCAGGCGCGGATCTCCGCGGCGGTGCCGTCGTTCAGCCGTGCGACGGCGGCGGGATCGGCGGCC
>ERZ761602.952-NODE-952-length-56988-cov-12.907435_pt1 | contig 56988 bp, 46 predicted proteins | sample MGYA00512165_ERZ761602 | MGnify/ENA primary metagenome ERZ761602 (study PRJEB28899, sample SAMN02445085) | bioreactor sludge metagenome | biome: EBPR sludge; isolation source: Thorneside wastewater treatment plant | place: Australia: Brisbane, Thorneside... | reverse complement strand
GTGGTGTGAGAGGGCAGGGGCGGTTAATCTCGGTCGCCTCTCCCTACTCGATTTTAGGGGCACATTTCGACCAGCGCCCGCTTTTCTTCGCCAAAAGATGGAATAAGAACCGCACTTCGGCGTTGTTGCAGTTGTTTTAACTTTCTTTATCTCACAACTCTTCAATCATGCTTGGAAGAACCATTACATTCCTTGTTGCGCTGGTTATGTTCAGTGCAACATCCTGGGCGCAAACCGCCTACAAAACCGTCACCAAAACTTCTGCCGACGGCAAATACACCTGGCAGGAAGTGGAAAACGACCCTACCCGCTCTCGTTTTTACACGCTCAAAAACGGCCTCACCGTCATTTTGGCTGAAAACAAATTGGAGCCGCGCATCATGACTTTGTTTGCCACCAAAGCCGGCAGCAAAAACGACCCGGCCACCAACACGGGCCTGGCACACTACCTCGAACACATGCTTTTTAAGGGTACCGACCGTTTCGGCTCTTTAGATTATGCCAAAGAAAAAGTAGAACTCGACCGCATCGAAGCGCTGTACGAACGCTACAACAAAACCATTGACGCGGAGGCGCGCAAGGCCATTTATCGCCAGATTGACTCTGTTTCAAGCGTGGCCGCCAAGTACGCTATTGCCAACGAATACGACAAAATGATGTCGGCGCTGGGGTCAAACATGACCAATGCTTTCACTTCGTTTGAGAACACGACCTACATGGAAAACATCCCCTCCAACAATTTGGAGCGTTTTCTGAAAGTGCAGGACGAGCGTTTCCGCAATCCGGTGCTGCGCTTGTTCCACACCGAGTTGGAAGCTGTTTATGAAGAAAAAAACATCAGCTTGGATGACGGCAGCAACAAGGTTTTTGAGGCCATGTTTGCCAGCCTTTTCAAAAAACACCCCTACGGTACCCAAACCACCATCGGCACCATAGAACACCTCAAAAACCCCTCATTGAAGGCCATCCGCGACTACTACAATGCCTACTATGTGCCCAACAACATGGCCCTCATTCTGGCCGGCGATTTAGACCCCGATCAGACCATTGCTTTAGTGGACAAGTACTTCGGCGACTGGCAGAACAAAGCCGTGCCTCCGTTCAAATTTGAGCCGGAAGCGCCCCGCAACACCGTAGAGGAAATCACCGTGACAAGCCCCGACGAAGAAAGCGTGGCCATTGGGTATGTAATGCCCAGCGCGCTCTCGAAGGAAGCGGTGGTGGCTGATTTGGTCAGTTCCATTCTGTACAACGGCAAGAGCGGCTTGGTGGACAAAAACTTGGTGAAGCAGCAAAAAGTACTGGAAGCTTATGGGTTCAATTACCTCCTCAAAGACTACGGCATTTTTTACTTCGGCGGTCGTCCTTTGGAGGGCCAGAGCTTGCAGGAACTCCGCGACCTCATCCTGATGGAAGTGGAAAATCTGAAAAAGGGCAATTTTGAGGAAGACCTCATCGCCGCTACCGTCAACAACCTGAAAGTGAGCCGCATACAAGAGCAGGAGAGCGCTATGAACATGGCCTTTGTGCTGCACGATCAGTTCGTTACCGGCAAGCCCTGGGCCGATTATATGGCAGGCATAGACGCCATGAGCCGCATCACCAAGCAAGACGTGGTGAATTTTGCCAACAAATGGTTCGGCAACAACTACACGGTGGTTTATAAACTCTCCGGCGAAGACGAATCCGCCCAAAAAGTAGAAAAACCCTCCATCAACCCGGTAGAGGTGAACCGCGAATCGCAGTCCGACTTCCTGCGCTCCATCGTGGAGACGCCCGCACAGCCGCTTTCGCCTGTTTTTCTCGATTACAACAAAGACATCCAGAAAACACAGTTGAAAAAGACGATTCCGGTTTGGGGTGTTAAAAACAACATCAACAACCTCTTTTCGCTGTATTATGTATTGGACATGGGTGAGAATCACAACAAAAAACTGCCCTTGGCCGTCAACTACCTCCAGCTCATCGGCACTTCCAAAATGAGCAATGAGCAGATCAACAAGGAGTTTTACAAGCTCGCCGTTGACTTCAGTATATTTGCCAGCCGCGACCAAGTGTATGTCTCCCTCTCCGGCCTTCAGGAAAACCTCGTTCCCGCTGTGAAGCTCCTCGAATCGCTGCTCAACGACCCCAAGCCCGATCAGGATGCTTTGGACAAAATGATTGCCGCCAAAATCAAAGAGCGCAACGACGCCACCCTCAATAAACGCGCCATTTTCTGGCAGGGCCTCGACGCCTATGTGGGTTACGGCCCCGTCAACCCGTTCAACGACGTGCTCAGCAACGCCGACATGCGCGCCATCAAAGCCGCCGAACTGACCGACATCATCAAGTCGCTGCCCAAGTACAAGCACCGCGTTTATTACTACGGTCCCAAAACGGTGACGGAAATGGCCGCCCAACTCAAGACGCTGCACAAAACGCCGGCCAAACTCAACGACTACCCGGCCGAAAAGCAATATCAGCGCCAGATGCAGGCAGGAAATACCATCTATTTTGTGGACTACGACATGGTGCAGGCCGAAGTGGCCATGCAGCGCTGGGACGAGTCGTTCAACGCCAAACTGTTGCCTATGGTGAGCGCTTTCAACGAGTACTACGGCGGCGGCATGGGTTCGGTGGTCTTCCAGGACATCCGCGAATCTAAGGCGCTGGCGTACTCTGCCTTCTCCAGCTTTGCACGTCCCGGCAAGAAGGAAGACCCCTTCAGCGCGCTGTTTTACATTGGCACACAAGCAGACAAACTGCCCGACGCCATGGCTGCCATGAAAAACCTGATGACCAATATGCCCGAATCGGCCAAGCTGTGGGAAGTGGGGCAGCGTTCCATCAAGCAGGGCATTGAAACCCGCCGCATCACCAAAACCGGTATCCTGTTCAACTACCAAAGCGCCCTGCGCCTCGGCCTCGACTACGATACCCGCCGCGACATCTACAACGCTGTGGATAAGATCACGCTGAACGACATCAAGCAGTTTCACGCAGATCGCTTCGCCGGCAAAAACTGGACGGTGCGCCTCATTGGTTCCAAAAAGCGCCTTGATATGGACGCCCTCAAGCCTTATGGCAAAGTGGTGGAACTGAGCCTGAAGGACATCTTCGGGTATGAGGTGGAGAAGTGATTTCTTAGCTGCGAGCCGCGAGGAAAATAGAGCGGGGGTAAGATACTTTGTTTGATATCCATGTTTTACCTTTGTCTCTATAAAGCCTCCAACTGAAAATGAGGCGGTTGCTTGAACAAAGCGCCGCCTCACTTTTTGAACCCGTTTCTTCATAACCAAAACCTTATTCATCATGCAAAACCTCCAATTTCCGCTCGAATTTCAGTTCAAAATCGCGACGCTGTCCAACGATTTTACCGCCACAGACGCTTCCGGCAGAACCCTGGCTTATGTGCGTCAGAAGCTCCTCAAACTTGTGGATGAAGTGGTTGTCTTCAGCGACGAAACCCGCAGCCAGGAGCTCTACCGCATCAAAGCCAACCAGTGGATTGACTTTTCGGCCACCTACACTTTTACCAATCCATTGGGACAGGAAGTAGGCCGCATTGCCCGCAAGGGCTGGGCTTCTATCTGGAAGGCGCACTACGAGATTTTTGACGAAAACAAAGCTCCCGACCTCATCGTGCGCGAAGAAAATGCTTGGATCAAAGTGGCCGATCACCTGCTGGGAGAAATACCGATTCTGGGTTTGTTCACCGGGTATTTGTTCAATCCTTCTTACATCGTATCCCGCCCCGACGGCACGCAGGTGGTGCGTTTGCAAAAACAGCCGTCTTTCTTCGGTCGCCGCTTTGTGGTCACGCAATTCGGCCCCTTTGAGCAGGGCGAAGAAGTGCGCATCTTGCTGGGCCTGATGATGATGATTTTGTTGGAAAGGAGGAGAGGGTAGGGGCTACTTTTCTCAATATCAGGGAGTTGAAAAACGCCATTCTGCGAGGTACGCGGGATGGCGTTTTTGTATTGCGGGGTACACCTTCGAGCGGGGTTCATCAGCCTCAAAAAATGGATTGATTTTAGGACGCTCCCCCCTCCCGCTCTATCAACTGATTCCCATAATCCCTTATCTGATGGATCAGCGGGATTACTTCCCGGCCTTTTTCCGTGAGGGAGTACTCCGTTTTGGGCGGCACTACCGGATACACTTCCCGGTGAATGTAGCCGTCTGCTTCCAATTCCCGGAGTTGAGCCGTCAGCATTTTGTCTGAAATATGCGGTATTCGGCGCAATTCGCTGTATCGCATCGTCTGGTCTTTGAGGCGCCACAGAATGGGCATTTTCCAGATGCCGCCGATTTGCTCCATCACCAATTGGACGGGATTGTAATACACTTTTCCCTTGTATATAAAATCCGGCATTGTTAATTGTTTGGTTTTCAAATACTAACTTAAAAGTATGTATCGCACTTTTAAGTAATACTCTTGGCAAAGGTAGGTATATGCCCCCAACTTTGCGCCATCATTTTTCACTCAATCACATTACCAAACGATGAGTCAGATAACCGAAGTTCAGTCTTATGTCCATTTTCATGGAGCGCCTTCCAAAGGCAAAATATTGATGGTGGCCAGTTCGCCCGCTACTTCTCAGCAAACAGGTTGGCCCATTGGCTTCTGGGCTGCCGAATTGACGCACCCTTTGCGCGTATTTCAGGAGGCCGGCTATGAAGTGGAACTCGTGAGCACCGAGGGCGGAAAACTGATGATGGATGGCTATTCCGATCCTGCCGATCCCAGCGGCTACTCGGCGCACGACGTTATTTCGCGGGGCTACCTGCAACAGCAGTGGTTCAACGACATGCTGGATAATACCAAAAAACTCAGCGATGTGAACCCCGCCGACTATGTGGCCGTCTTCCTCGTAGGCGGTCAGGGGCCGATGTACACTTTCCGGGGCAATCAGGAGCTGGAAAAGGTATTCGCGCACTTTTACGAAAGCGGAAAGCCCTCGGCAGCGGTATGTCATTCTACCACTTTGCTGCTCGAAGCCAAAACATCGAACGGCGAGCTGCTCGTGAAGGGCAAAACCTGGACGGGCTTTGCCGATGCAGAGGAGGAATTTGCCGATCAGGCGGTGGGCATGAAAATCCAGCCGTACCGCATCGAAACGGAAGCGAGAAAAATAGCCGGTACCACGTTCAAAGTAGCGGCGCCGTTTTCGTCTTACGCTATCCAGGACGGCAACCTGATTACCGGACAGCAGCAAAATTCGGGCGCGGCGGCGGCGGAGTTGGTGGTAAAAGCACTCCAACAATGATGCTTGTTGTTACAAAATGTGCGGTTTTGGCGGCCATGCTCCTGTACGGGGGTATGGCCGCGGCCCAATCGGTGGAAGCCTACTTCGGCCATCAACGGGCAGGCGTGGACCTGATGTGGTTCAGCAATTTCAAAGACGCCCAAGGTGAGCGCAGCCCCTTTTTGTTTTTCAGCCGCAACCGAGCAAGCACCAATTACGACCACTCGCCGACGGCTTTCGGCTCTACCAATGCCGTGTCGTACAATTTCAAAAGCGGTTGGGGCTTAGTGGCGGTTGGCTCCTATCTGAATGCAGGTTTCAGGCCCAAAGCCGGAGTGCAATTCGTAAAAATGAAGGGCGATTTTCTGTTTTTCGGCTGGCTCGTGGCCGACCTGAAGCGGGAAGGAAACCTCGATTTGTTCGGCATGTTTCGCTGGCAGCCGAAGCTGGGTAAAGGCAACCTGCGGCTGTTCTCGCAGTTGGAGTTGTTCCCGGTTTATCATCCCGACAACGATATTTGGAGCATCACCCAGCGTGTAAGGGCGGGTGTCAAAGATCGCACCTGGGAGGCGGGCCTGATGGCGGATTTCAATCAGGCGGGCAAAATAGATTTTATTCAAACAAATAATTTGGGCGCATTTCTACGTCATGACTTTTAATGTGCATTTTTGCTTAAAAATACCGATATGGATTTCAATAAGATATTTCAAAACAACCAACTTTGGATTGCCGAGAAACTCGCAGCCGACCCCCACTATTTCGAGACCTTAGCCAAAGGGCAAACGCCGGAATTCCTGTACATCGGATGCTCCGACAGCCGGGTAACAGCAGAAGATCTGATGGGCTTGCAGCCGGGCGAAGTGTTTATTCACCGGAATATTGCCAATCAAGTCGTTCCTACCGACAACAACGTCAATGCCGTCATTCAGTATGCGGTGGAGCATCTGAAAGTCAAGCATATCATTGTGTGTGGGCACTACGAGTGCGGCGGCGTGAAGGCAGCCCTGCACCCCAGCGACATGGGGCAATTAAACAGCTGGCTGCAAACGCTGCGGGATGTGCGCCGTTTACACAGGCAAGAACTGGAAGCCATCGACGATAAGACGAAACTGTTCGATCGCTTAGTAGAACTCAATGTGTTGGAACAATGTACCAACATCATAAAAATAGATCATGTACAGCGGGCCTGGTACAAAACCGGATACCCCAAAATTCATGGCTGGGTGTTTGATGTACGCACCGGCAAGCTCATTGATCTGAAACTGAACATGGAAAAAGAATTCGGTTCGATCCGGCATATTTATGACTTAAAGCCATTGGAAAAACAATGATCGTCAAAAAAATATTCAATCCGCTGTCTGTGGCGCGCTACATGCGCGTCGAATTGATCGCATCCACGATATTGTCGGCAGCCGTATTTTTTCTGTACCACAACCGGCATTTGGAAAAAGTAAGCCTGCCGTTTTCCATTGCGGCTATTCTGGGTAGTGCCTTGGCCATTTTTCTGGCATTTCGCAACAACAACTCCTACAGCCGTTGGTGGGAGGCCCGCACGGTGTGGGGCGGCATCGTCAACTCCAGCCGGGTGCTGGCGCGCCTCATCATCACCTTTGCCGACAGCCATTCGCACCAGCCCCAGTATGTAAAAGAGCGGAGCGAAGCCTTCAAAAAAGAAATGGTGTATTTGCTCATTGCCTGGGGGCACGCCCTGCGCCTGCATTTGCGCAGGCAGGACGACTGGGAAGCGCTGCGGCCCTTGCTTTCGGAAGCCGCTTTCCGTTCGGTGGCTGCATCCAAAAACCAGCCCAATGCCCTGCAATTGCTGACAGGGCGGCGGATTTACGAGGCTATGGCCGACGGTACGCTGGGCGGTTTTGACAGTTTCCAAATGGAGGGACAGCTATTGGCCTTAGCCAACTACCAGGGCGCCTGCGAACGCATCAAAAACACGCCGCTGCTGCGGCAATATCACTTCTTTACCAAGTTGTTTTTAATCGTTTTTATGGCCCTGCTGCCGTTTTCGCTCATCGCCGATTTCAGCAAAATGGGCGCGCCGGCACTGATGATTCCTGTCAGTATTCTGGTGTCGTTTGTCTTTGGCGTGATGGGCAAAGTCGGCGAGGTGAACGAAGACCCCTTTGAAAACCGGATTACAGACGTGCCGCTCACGGCCCTGTGCAATACGATAGAGCGGGATTTGCGGGAAATGCTGGGTGAAACGGATTTGCCGGACAAGCTGGAGCCGAAGGAAGGGTTTATTTTTTAGAATATGTTGTCCAAAAACAGAATCGAGGCATTCAGCGACGGCGTCATTGCCATTATCATCACCATCATGGCATTTGATCTGAAAATAACCGAGCTGAGTCCCGGTTTTTCTGATCAAGACGTGTGGAATGCGCTCCGTATGGTGGTACCCAAGGTGTTGTCTTACATTTTGAGTTTTATGGTACTGGCCATTATGTGGCTCAACCATCATGTTTTATTTGAAAGAATACCCCATTCCACGCCCCGCTTGGTATGGTACAATATGTTTTTGCTGTTTGCCATGTCTTTGATCCCCATGCCCACGCACTTTCTGGCGGCTCATCCGTTTTTACCGCAGGCGGTCATGTTTTATGGCTTGGTGATGTTTTTGAATGCATTTGGCTTTTTATTGCTGAGGCGGTATGCGGCAATAGAAGGCCAACTCATTCCTTACAGTGCCGTGGTTCACAGGAGCAATGTGGTATCCACTTTGCTCTATTTGTCATCGGTGCTGCTGGCCTTCGTTTCTGTGTATCTGTCTTTCATTATCTTTATCGGTATTCCGGTTTGGTATTTTTTGCCGGAGCGACTGAGCAGGCGATGAATCACCTCTCACCCCATCCGTCGCAGCCGCTCCAATACAGTTTCCTTATCCAATACCGGCAGAAACGGTTCGTAGTTCAGGCCCTGATCAAACAGGAAGCGGGTGAGCAGGATGCGGGCCTGTTTTTGGAGGATTTCCACGTTCCAGGGTTTTTCGATGTAGCGGTCAATGGCCGCCTGATTGATGGCTTCTATCGTGTCCTGATGGGTAGCCAGGCCGGTGAGCAGCAGTTTTTTGGTGTGCCGAAAGCGCCCGTCTTTGTTCACGTCTATGAGCAATTGCACCCCGCTTTTGCCGGGCATGACGTGGTCGCATACCATGAGGCCCACATAGTCGCCCTGAGCGTCCAGCTCATCCAACAGCTCTTCCGCTTCGTCGGCACTCTCGCAGCCTTCGAGGAAGAACGGGCCTTCAAATATTTCGAGGTCTTTCAGTACTGTATTGAGTACTTCGCGTTGGTCCTCTACGCAGATGATGTATGTTTTTTCCATAGCGTTTTTATTCAAGATTTCGGATTCCGGATTTCGGATTCAAGATTGCGGACTCTTTGCTGCGACGGGCAATCGGATGGTAAAGACCGTGCGGCCCGGTTCACTTTCAACGGCAATTTTGCCCCGCAGGTTGTCCACTATTTTTTGAACGATGGACAGGCCCAATCCCAGCCCGAAAGACAGCCCCTCCACTTTGGTGGTCACATCCGGTTGAAAAATGCGCGGCATCAGGTCGGGCGGAATGCCGGGGCCGTTATCGGTGATGGTCACTTCTGCTTTGTCGCCTTCTTTCAGAACGGCCTCAACGGCAATGGTCGGTTTGCGGCGGCCTGATTCGCGGAGGGCTTCGCAGGCATTTTTGATGAGGTTGACCCAAATCTGCACCACCTCGCCCGGATTGGCCTCTATCATCATGGCGGGTGTGGTTTTCAAATCCAATGCGATGCCTTTGAGTTCTTCTTTGAGCAGCATGGTCGCCTGGCGGAGGGTGTCGGCAATGTCCACAGGAATGCGCCGGGAGTGGTTGGCCACACCCAATTCTTTGACGGAGCGCACTACCTGAGAGGCATGGTCGGCGGCGTGGTTGAGATCGTGGAAGGCCAATCCGGCGTCGAAATAAGGCAAAAACTGTTCGAGTTTTTCGGCGGCATCTTTGCCCAATGATTGCATATCGGCATCGTCCAAACCTGCGGCGGCGGCCTGCCGGGCCACCGAGGAGGGCAGGTCGAATCGCTCTTCCAATTCGCGGCGGCGCTGCCGGGCATCGGCGGTAGAGGTGCTGCTGCCCTGCTCCAAACCTTTGCGGAAGAGGTACTGCGCGCTTGGATCGCCCCCCTGTTGCACCAGCGTTTGCGCCCAGTCGGCCAGATGTTCGCCCTGCCGTTTGATGACGCCCACCGCGTTGTTGAGTTCGTGCGCCAGCCCGGCTGCCAATTGTCCCAGCATGGCCATTTTTTCAGAATGGAAGAGTTTGCGCGTGGTCTTTTGGTTTTGAATGGTCATTTTTTGAGTCAGCAACTGGCGCATATAAATTTCCTCCACTACCACCGGCAGGAAATGCTCGGCAAAGCCAAATCCATCCACATCGGCCTGGTCGCCTTCAATGTAGGCCACCTCGCAATCGGTTTCTGCAATGACGGTGGAGTAGCTCTGGTGGGTGTGCGAAAAGTAGCTGTAAACGCCTACAAAGTGATTGGGGGCCGAACGGAATGCCTCGAACGGCTCTTCGGAATCGTAGTTCAAAAAGCCTCTCAATTGCCCCTCAATGACCAAAAAAAGGCGCTCATTGTGCTGGTTCTGACGCAGCAAAACTTCGCCGGCTTTCAGTTGGATGCGCTTCTGGGTGTCTGAAAAATAAGTACTTTTCAGCCATTCGGTATTTATCTTGACGAGCGAGTCTTTCATTTTTTTCAGTTGAAAAAGCCAGTGCCGCTCAATATCATGATTAAAGCAAAAACAATGCCCAGCCCCGCCAGACCTATGATGACGCCTGCGCGTGCCATGTCGGAGGTCTGAATATCGCCGCCGGCATGGGCCAGGGCGTTGGGCGGCGTACTGATGGGCAGCGACATACCCAGAGAAATGCTCAAAGTAACTCCCAATATGATGCCCGCTATGCCGCCGGTGGATTCGAGCGCCAGCCCCGATGTACCCAGTGCCGCCACAATGGGCAGCAGGAGGTTGGCAGTACCGGTGTTGGACATGAAGTTGGCCATTACCAAGCCCACTAATGCGGCCACAGCTAGTACCGTCATGGCGGAAAGCCCCGAAAAGGGAATGAGCGTCACGAGCCGGGTGGCCAAACCGCTTTTTTCCAAAGCCAGACCCAGCGCAATACCGCCGGCCACGAGCCAGAGTACATCCCAACTGATGTTTTTCAAATCTTCTTTGCCGATGATGCCGAAGCTGAGAAATACAGCCACCGGAATCATAGACACCACATACGAGTTCATGCCATGCCAGAAATCGGTGAGCCACAGCAGCACCGTTACCACGAAAGTGGCATAAACAATGTAGGCTTTGGGCGTGCGGAGGAAGCGGGTTTTGAATTTCAGCTCCAACGCAGGCGTGCGGGCAGGATACAGGGTAGTGAGCAACAGCCATATCCCCAACAACAGCACCAATACCAACGGCACCCCGAAGCTCATCCACTGCCCGAAACCGATGGTATTCTCTCCGGTGAGGTACTTGAGCGCAATGGCATTGGGCGGCGTACCGATGGGCGTACCGATGCCCCCGATATTGGCCGCAAAGGGCACCCCCAGCACAAATGCCACCCGCCCCCGGTCGCCGGGTTCAAACAGCGGCAGCACCGGCGCCAACACTGCCAGCATCATGGCGGTGGTGGCGGTATTGCTCATAAACATAGAAAACACTGCCGTTATGGCCATGATGCCCAGCAGCAATCGCTTGGGTTTTTGGCCGAAAGGCCGCAACAAAACCGCCGCCAGACTTTGGTCTAAACGAAATTTGACTGCCGACATGGCCAGAAAGAAGCCCCCCAGAAACAGCAAAATAACAGGCGAGGCAAAGGTACCCATGATCTCGCGGTAGTCTATCAGATTGGGCAATGCTGCTCCGGTCGCGTCTTGCCGCATGGGTTGGAGGCCTGCGTTGGAAATGAGAATCAATTCCAAAACAATGATGAGCACCGAGGTGGCAAAAATGGGAATCGGCTCCAGAATCCAGAACAGGGCGGCCAGCACAAACAGCGCCAGCACTCGCTGCTCTACGGGCGTGATGCCGGGAATGTGCAGCCATTCGGCAGGCATGAACGCAATCAGCAAGGGTATAAGGACGGAAATGCCGGGTTTCAGCCAGGCGCCCAGATGTGTTTTCTTTTTCATGGTTTTTTGTGAGATCAAAATCACCCCAGCAGGGTTTGCCGGGCCGCATCCAATATATGGCGCACGGCGGCTTGGTCGGCAGCCTGGGCATACACCCGCAGCACCGGTTCGGTACCCGAAGGACGAATCATCACCCAACGCTCTTCGCCGAGGTTGAATTTGAAACCGTCCAAATCTTCAGTGGATTCTACCGTGTAAGCCCCGAAAGCCTTATAGGCATTGCTTTTGCAGGCTGCGATGATGTCCTGCTTTTGCGATTCGCGGAGGTGCAGGTCGTCGCGGTCGGAAGCAAACGGCCCCACCACTTCATACACTTCTTCGATGAGTTGCTGGAGCGATTTGCCGGTTTTGGCCATAAATTCGAGGATCATCAAGCCGATCCAGACGCCGTCGCGTTCGGGAATATGGCCTTTTACCGCCAAACCACCCGATTCTTCGCCGCCCACAATGACGTCTTCTTGCGACATGATTTCGGCGATGTATTTGAATCCGATTTTGGTCACTTCGCAATCCAAGCCGAAAACCTGTGCCATTTTTTTCATCTTGTCGGTCACCGAAAAAGTGACCACCACCTTGCCGCGCTCGCCTTTGTAGCGATACAAATACAGCAACAGCAGCAGCAAAATATGGTGAGAATCCACGAAGCGGCCGTCCTGATCGTACATACCGATGCGGTCTGCATCGCCGTCATTGGCCAAGCCCAGCGCGATGTCCGGCGAGTTGGCGATGAGTTGGGAAAGCTCGCCGAGGTTGCGGTGAATGGGTTCCGGCGCCTGCCCCATGAAGGAAGGATTGTACTCGCAATGCAGCAGGTGCGCATCGGGGAAGAGCGTGCGCATCACGTTCTGGCCGGCGCCGTACATGGCATCGAAGGCCATGGGAATATTGGCCTTGCGAATGGCGTCAAGGTCGAAATTGGCATACACATGGTCGAGGTACATCTGCTCCATGTTCAGATATTCGAGCAGACCCTGACTTTGGAGTTCGTCCAATTCGGGCAGTTCTAATGCGCAATGATCGGGAATCAGGTCTTCCACCTCGCCGATTTGAGCGGGCGCGAGCGGGCCGCCGAGATGCGATTTGAGTTTGAACCCGTTGTAGGAAGGCGGGTTGTGACTGGCCGTGATGACCACGCCGAGGCCGGAGCCTGTTCTGGCTGTTGCCAAAGACACCATCGGAGTGGAGACGTAGCCCTTGGCTATTACTACTTTGATACCCAATGCGCCGAAAACGCGAGCGGAGGTTTCGGCAAAAAGCTGCCCGGCAAAACGCGTGTCATGGCCAATAGCCACTTGCTTCATGCCCTGTTGGAGCATCCAGCGTGCAGTGCCCTCGGCTACGCGCTTCACATTGTCAACGGTATATTCTTGTGCGATGATGGCCCGCCAGCCGTCTGTTCCGAATTTAATTGCTGTCATGGCAAATGGATTTGCGGCAAAAGTACGGCTTGTGCGGGGTTCCGGGGCATGTTTGTGGTAAAAAAACTGTGGGGTTTTGCGTCTTGGCAGCGCGAAGTCAGGCCGTCACCCCAAAGCGACCGCCTGACTTGCCGCCCAGAAGGACTTACTGCTGCCCCCAGGCGATCATGCCGCCCTGTAAATTATAGAGTTTGCCGAATCCCTGTTGCTGCATGATGCCGCAGGCCTGTCCGCTGCGATTGCCGCTGCGGCAGTAGATCAGGTAGGTTTTCGACTTGTCCAATTTGGCAGTTTGTTGTGCAAAATCCGGGCTGTTGAAGTTCAACTCCATAGCGCCGGCAATTTTCCCCTGGGCAATCTCGCCCGGCGTGCGCACGTCCAACACTACTACATTGGAACCGGACATCAGCTTCTTGAACGTAGCCACGTCAACGTTTTTGTAAGCGGATACAGGAGTCGCAGCGCTTGCGCCGCCACCTTTGGCAGATTGGGCCTGAGATTCGCAGGATTGAGCGAAAGTAAAAAACAGAAAAGCCGTCAGTACGGGCAGTATGCTCTTTATCATGGTCTGATTTTTTTATGAATGAAAAAACAGCAAAACGCCGGCAGTGGCTGCGTGGTTTAATATGAAGAAAGTTTCATGTATTTTTTCCCGTTTTACATTCCCGCCCCCGGCACTTACCTTTGCTCCTCAAAATTACTCATTATGACAATAGGCATCATCGGCGCCGGTTCTATGGGCAGCGGCATTGCGCAAGTAGCGGCTACGGCCGGGCATCGGGTTGTGTTGTACGATGCTGCTGCTGAGGCTGTTGCAAAAGCGCTGGCCGGTATGGAAAAGACACTGGGCCAATTGGAAACCAAGGGTAAACTCCCCGCCGGAGGGGCCGCCGCCATCCTGAGTCGGATAGAACCGGCGCAGGAATTGTCGGGATTGCAGGCGGCGGAGTGCGTCATTGAGGCCATCGTGGAAAACTTAGAGATCAAAAAAAGCCTGTTCAGAGCATTGGAACCGTTGGTGTCGCCGCATTGCATATTGGCTACCAACACCTCTTCTTTGTCGGTGACGGCCCTGGCAGCCGTTTGTGAGCGCCCGGAAAGGTGCATCGGGCTGCATTTTTTCAATCCGGCGCCCATCATGCGCTTGGTGGAGCTTGCGCCTGCATTGCAAACAAGCGAGGCGGTGATGGAACAGGCCGAAACCCTGATGCGCCAATGGGGCAAAACGCCGGTGCGGGTGAAAGATACGCCGGGCTTCATCGTCAACCGCGTGGCGCGGCCATTTTACGGCGAGGCGCTGCGCATTTTGGACGAAGGCATGGCGGGCATAACGGCCATAGACCGGGCCATGACCGAACTGGCGGGCTTTCGCATGGGGCCGTTTGCGCTGATGGACCTCATCGGCCACGACGTAAATTACACGGTGACGGAAACGGTGTTCCAGTCGTTTTTTTACGACCCGCGCTATCGCCCCTCGTTCACACAAAAGCGCTTGGTAGAGGCCGGGCGGCTGGGGCGCAAGTCGGGCCGCGGGTTCTACATATATAAGGATGGCGCCGCCGAGCCTGACAGCCGTTACGAAACCGCCACGCCTTATACCGAAGAACTGGGCCGGCAGATCGTTCGCCGCATCGTGGTCATGCTCATCAACGAAGCCGCCGATGCGCTGTTTTGGGGCATCGCTTCCCGCGAGGACATAGATTTGGCCATGACCCTGGGCGTCAACTATCCCAAGGGTTTGCTGCGCTGGGCCGACGAGTGGGGCGCGGCTGAATGCGTGCAAATTTTGGACGGCCTGTACGACGAATACAGGGAAGACCGCTATAGATGCAGCCCGCTGCTGAGAAGGGTGGGGGATGGGAAGTGAGATTCCCACCAAAAAAAATGAGGAGGCCGGCCCTGAAGCCAACCTCCTCACCTCTCTATCCATCCGGCGGAGCCTTGGTGTCCTCGCACACTCACCCCTCACCCCTCACCTACTCCCCCCTAAAAACAATACCCTCCCGCTTCAATCAACTTCGACGCCACCAAGCGGCGCGTATTTCTGACGTTCACCGGCGGATACTTCGTATAGCGTTTGAGGCCCATGAGGAAAGTGCGCAACAGATCGCCCTCCGCAAAGGAAGAGATGGCATCCGTAGCGTTTTTATTCATTTTTGCCGTGGTATCGTGGAATACGGTGCGCAACATGGCGTCGTACACCTCCTGTGATACCGGCAGCGAAGACATGCCCGACAATTTCTGCACCCGCAGCAGCAGTGATTCCGCCACAAAGGTGTCAATCATCATATCGGCCACATTCATCACGATTTCCTGCTCTTCTTTCAGATTCAGTTTGCCGTCCATCTGCATTTTGGCCGCAGCGCCCGCCGTCATCAGGATGATTTTTTTGAAATCCCGCAGTGCGCGTTCTTCTTCGCCGTAAGGGCCTTCCACTTTTTCCATCGAAGGCATGGAGGCCAATTCTTTTTGCACTTCCCAGGCCGGTCCTACGATATCAATCGCGCCTTTGAGCGCCCGGCGGAACAGCATGTCCACCAGCAGCAGGCGGTTGATCTCGTTGGTGCCCTCGTAGATCCGGTTGATGCGGGCGTCGCGGTAAGCGCGGGCTGCCGTGCCCTCCTCCGAGTAGCCCATGCCGCCGTGTACCTGCACGTTTTCGTCCACCACATAGTCCAAAACTTCCGAACCTACTACCTTCAGGATGGCGCATTCCATAGCGTATTCCTCAGCCGCTTTGAGCTGTGCCTGCGCGTAGTCGTCGCCCTGCTCCAAGAAGTGATTTTTCATATCTTCCAGCAAGTCCGACACGCGATACAGCGCGCTTTCGCCGGCGAAGGTGCGGATGGCCTGTTCGGCTAATTTGTACTGTATGGCCCCGAAGTTGGCGATCGGCTGTTTGAACTGCACGCGCTCTTTGGCATACTCGATGGAGCGGGTGTTGCACATTTTAGCGCCGCCCAGACTCAGCGAGCACAGCTTGAAACGACCGATATTGAGCGCGTTGAACGCAATGAGGTGGCCTTTGCCGATTTCGCCCAGCACGTTTTCGGCGGGCACGGGGCAGTTTTCAAAAAACACCTGACGGGTGGAAGAACCCTTGATGCCCATTTTGTCTTCCTCGGCGCCCAGCGAGAAACCCGGCGTATCGCGCTCCACGATGAAGCCGGTGAACTTGTCCCCGTCCACCTGAGCAAACACGATGAAAATATCTGCAAAGCCCGCGTTGGAAATCCACATTTTTTGTCCGTTGAGGATATAGTGCTTGCCGTCGGGGCTGAGATCGGCGCGGGTTTTGGCGGCCAATGCGTCCGAACCCGAACCCGGCTCGGTGAGGCAATACGAGGCTTTCAGCTCGCCGCTGCCGAGGCGCGGGAGGTAGTGTAGCTTCTGTGCTTCGGTGCCGAAGTAGAAAATGGGCAACATGCCGATGCCGATGTGTGCCGCAAAAGATACGGTGAAAGAACCGGCCGGCCCCAGCGCGTCGCCAATGAAGGTATTGGTGTTGGTGTCCAAGCCCATGCCGCCGTAAGCTTCCGGGATATGCGCCGACAACAGTCCCAGTTCGCCCATTTTTTCGAGCAGGGAGGCGCTGAAGCCCGGTTCCTGTTTTTCGATGCGGTGGTAATTGGGGAAAATCTCCTGGTGCAGAAAATCGCGCACCATATGATAGATCATGCGCTGATCTTCGTTGATTTCTTCAGGAATAAACGTGTCTTCGGGCAGGGAAGACTTGACCAAGAACTCGCCGCCTTTGAGCACCTGCGACTTTTGAACCAATACGTCGGACATGGCTGATATTATTTTTGGATATGAGTAAATAGCGAAAATTCGCTACAAAGATATACCCGTTTTTTTGAATTGTAAAGAGGAGAGCGAAAATTTTAGCGAATTTTCGCTGAATTGAGTGGAAGTGAGGCGCTCACTTCGGGTCAGCTCCTCGCTTGGCGGGCAGGCAGGCAGTGCGAATTCAGGAGGTAACCGGAAGTTACCACCTGACCCCCGGGCAGCGCGAGGCGCTCACTTCGGGTTAGCTCCTCACTTGGAGAGCAACATTTCCCCCTTTTCCCTTATCTTGCCCCCTGAAAATCAAATTCGAAGAACAGGTTTGGATTTGTAATAAATAGATTATGTCCGTACCGCCAATTTTCATCAGTTACAGGGTAAAGGATACCCAGATCGAAGCCCGGCTTTTGTATGTAGAATTAGCCAACCACTTTGGCAGGAATGCCGTGTTTTTGGATAAAAAACGCATCGAACCCGGCATGGACTGGCCGACAGAACTGGAAACCAAGGTCGCCGGCTGCCAGGTTTTGCTCATCCTTGTGCGAAAAGGGGTGATCTGGGCGGGGCTTAATGAGGACAATGGAGAGTACCGGATCAATGACCCGAAAGACTGGGTGCGGCGTGAAATTGAGACATCAAACCAGTCGGACAAGGAAATTCTCCCCGTTTTTCTTGATAAGGCGAAGTTTCCCGCAAAGAGCGTTTTACCCGAAGCGCTGCACTTTTTATGCACCCAACAAGACAAACCCATTGAAACCGAAAACAAATGGGACGACGGCGTCGCCGCGCTCATCAAATTATTGGAGGGGAAAGGCATCCGGCCTCAGAAAACCGGCGGAGAAAACCCCGTCACCCTGCTCGACGACTACCCCCTTCCCGCCGGCATCAATCCTTTCAAAAAATACAAAGAACCGTACATCGGCATGCGGTACTTCGACCATGACGCAGCGCCGCTGTTTTTTGGCCGCACCCGCGAACTCAACGCCTTTTTCAGCCTCATCGAACGCCCCGAAACACGGCTCATCTTAGTGTATGGACACAGCGGCGTTGGCAAATCCTCGTTCCTTGCAGCAGGGGTGCTGCCCCGGCTCGAACACAAAGTAGGCGACCAAAACATACACTACGAACGCCGCGACAAAACCATCCAACTGGGCAACCAATTGCAGCAACTCCTTGAAAAACCCCGCGAGGCAGCCCAAAAACGTATTTTCATCCTCGATCAGGTGGAGGAAATGTTCACCGACCCGGTGAAAAACGAACGCAGCCGTATGGTGGACATACTCGAGGCGGCGCTGCAAAACAACCCCGCCGACCAGTTTGTGCTCGGCTTTCGAAGCGATTACCTGACCGATGTGCAAAGCCTGCTGGCCGAAATCCGCACGGGCAGCGAGGCCGTCCACCTGGAACCCCTCGACCGCAGCGCCATTGTGGAAGCCATTGAAGGTGTGAAAAGAAGCGAAGAAAAAAATCGAATTTTTCAGTACCACCTCGATTTTGACGATGATTTCGCCCGGAAAGCGGCTGCCGACCTCATTGCCAAAGAAACCGCGCAGGTCAGCACCATCCTGCAGAGCCGTATGCAGAAGCTCTACCTCGCTGCACAGGAGAGGCGGGCGCCCAGCGAACCCAAAGTGCGCCTGCGCTGGGAGGACTACGAAGTGTTGGCCAAAAACGCGCACGCAGAGTCCGAACTCCTCGACCGCGCCATCGAAAAAGTGCAGCAGGAGTGCTCCGATGCCGAGCTCCATACCATCATCGAAACCCTCGACCAATTTGTCATCAACAAAGAAACAGCCGGCGCCAAATCCAAGACCGACATCGAAAACCTCGAAAGCCCGCTTGTCCAAACCCTGCTCCATGTGAACCTGCTCACCGAGCTGCGGGCCAAACAAGCCATCCGCCTGGCGCACGATGTGCTTGCGCCGGTCGTCCGGCGACGACGCGAGGAGTTGGACCGCAGCAAATACGACAGCCGCACCGCTCAAACCTTCGACTTGCTGTGGCAAAACATCCAAAGAGGTTTGGAAACGCTGGATTACGAGGCTGCCCGGCAAGCCCTCAGCGAGGCCGCCCAACTCCAGTTTTACCCCAAAGCCTACGACCTCGCCCCCCTGGCTTATGAGTTGGCTTATGTATTTCTATGGGCAGACAAAGGCACCGAAGGCGCAGCACTACTCCGCATCTTTTGGGACATCCAAAAACAACGAGGCATCCTCTTTGCGCCCCTGCCGGAAAGCTCCGACCCGGCCCGGCTTCGCGACTACCTCGCCGCTTGCGACCCCGACCTGTTCATGCACCTGGAGCATACTTACTTCCCCACCATGATACCGGTGCAGGGCGGTACTTTTACCATGGGCAGCAATGAATACAAAAATGAGCAACCGCCACATGAGGTCACCCTATCCGGTTTTGCGATCGCCCAAACCCCGACGACCTGGCAGCAATTCGGCATTTTTTGCCTTGAAACGGGTTTCAAAGTGCCGCATGATGAAGATTGGGGGCGCGCCAATCGCCCGCTCATCAACGTCAGTTGGGAAGATGCCGCTGAGTTTTGCCGATGGATTTCCACAAAAAGGAGCAGACATTACCGGTTGCCTACCGAGGCTGAATGGGAATACGCTGCCCGTGGGGGCAGGCTCTCGAAAGGCTGCCAGTACGCCGGCAGTGATAATTTGGATGAAGTAGGCTGGTATTGGGAAAATTCGGGAGATGAGCGGCTTTCCGGTGAATGGGGTATTGACAAAATCAACAAAAACAAGTGCCGAACGCATCCGGTAGGTCAGAAGCGGCCCAACGAATTAGGCTTGTACGACATGAGCGGCAATGTATGGGAGTGGTGCGAGGATGACTGGCACGATAATTACAATGGTGCGCCGACGGATGGGCGGGCCTGGGTGGGTAGTAGTAGGGGCGACTACCGCGTGTACCGCGGCGGCAGCTGGGCTTTCGATGCCGTGCTCTGCCGCGCCGCGTATCGCAACTACTGGACTCCGTCGAATCGCGTCAGCTACGTCGGCTTCCGCCTCGTCCGCAGTTCACCCCGTGAAATAAATGATTAATGCCATGTATTTTTATGTTTATGTCTTACGCAGTGAGGTTGACGGTAAGTTATATACCGGTTATACTGCTGACTTACGAAAGAGGTTGGAGAGTCACAATAATGGAGAGGTGAAATCAACAAAGGCCCGTCGTCCGTTGGTACTTGTTTATTTTGAAGGATGTCTTAATCAGCAAGATGCTACTCACAGGGAGCAGTATTTAAAAACTACCTATGGGAAAAGGTATTTGAAGAATCGTCTAAAGAATTATTTCACGGGGTAAAGGAGGTTTGCTTTCCTGGCCTAACTATGAGCAAAAGAGGAAGCGAAATGCACCTACGGAATGGAGCAAGGAGGGGGGAGGGACGATCCCTCCGGCGGAATGGAGAAGGTGCATGGAGCTAAGTAATGTTGGCATTGATGGGGCGTAAGCCCCGATTTTTTTTTAAATGCTAATAAAAGTAATCAGCGTGCCGGTAGCGTACAGCGACAGCATGAATGAGGAACTGAACCGCTCGCGCCGGGATTCCACGGCGTGAGGCGCTAACTTCCGGTCAGCTCCTCACTTGGGGGTAAGGATTTATCCAAAATGGATTGAATCTGCTTTTCCAGCGCCGGCAAGTAAAGCGCAATAGTAACCCAGATGGTATTCAGGTTCAGCCCATCATAATCGTGGATGAGAACATCCCTGAAGCCGGCCATTTGTTTTCATGGTATTTCGGGGCTGGCAAGGCGTATTTCGTCAGGGATGCGTTTTGCAGCTTCTCTCATAATTTCAAATTTTCGCACAACGGCGCTGATAATGAGATCGCTATGGTAGAATTCCTCCTCGGTGACGTCCCGGGTAAAGTTTAAGATGGCCGTGATAGCCTCATGGATATGCGACAGGTAGATGACGGGGTCTTTCTTCATGCGGCTTGGTAGATGATTTGGATATCTCGTTCGATATAGGGTTTAAGCCGCTCGCTCAGGTATTTATATGTTAAAATGTCAACTTTTCTTTCCAGGATTTCCTCCAGGTCTTGCTTGTAGCGCACATAGTCGAATAAACTGATTTGCGCAGCAGGGTCGAACTGCACAACGATGTCCACATCGCTATTACCGGTCATTTCATTCCGTGCTAAAGATCCTGCTATTCCCACCCAAATCACCGGCTGATGTGACATGTAATCTCTGATGGTCGCTATGATGGCTTCTTTTTCTATGAAGATGAAATATCTACACAAAGCTATAAAGACATTTTGAAAAAACATAAGATATAGCGGTTTAATCAGACTTCTTGTTGCAAAACACGCACCACTAGTGCCGAGATTCCATCTTCAAGTTTACGCCGCAGGGCGGGGCGCGAGTATTACGCGGGTTCTACCCGCTTGTAAAACGCCCAATTTCAGGGCAATCTCGCGCTACGTTTTCCTCTACGGTCCCCTCTCCATTTGTCATTCCGTAGCGTAGCGGAGGAATCTGTACCATCTCCGCAGGCAGCCAGACGCGGGTGTCATGCGCGGTGGTACAGGTTCCTACGCCTTGCCTGCCGGCAGCTACTGTTTGTACACAACTCCTCGCGTCTGCCCTTCGCGCTTAGCTGTCGCGTGCCCGCCCGACAGTCGCGCGGCGTAGTCAAAACCGTGGCGGCTTCGGCCCCGCCAACGGCGTGGTTATGGCTTCAAAAGTGAGTGCCGTCCCAAAAGCTGAACTTACCGCAATAAAGTCAAAGACTTCCGACCAAGTTGCCGCAGAACGGCGAAGCCCGGTTTTGACGAAGCTGAGGCTTTGTGCGGTGCCCCGCCGTTGGCGGGGGACCTTAGGGCGGGGGGCTTTTTGGGTACTTTTTTGCCGGAAAAAAGTACCAGAAAAAAATTTACATAATCCATTTAATCAACTGTAAATCTTTATTTTATGCAATCGTATCATCGTTCTTTTTCTAGATAAAAAGAACCAAAAATCACGCCGCGCCGTGGCGCGGTTCTTTCCGGTTTTTCTGTCGCCCATCTCCTAAAATCTGTAATGCCGGTCCCGCGTTGCTCTTGGCCTGATCGGCTGCTTGAGAACGAGCTTAGAGGGCAACATTAGGGAAAAAAGATGTGTACAAACAGTAGCTGCCTGCCGGCAGGGAACGACAAACGTAGAGGGCAAACGTAGTGTGACCGGCGTGAGGCGCTGACCTCCGGTCATTTCCCCTTCCTTACCTCGTTCAAAAACGCTTTTCCTGCACTTTGAATAAGCCCTTGCACGGAGTTGAGGATGATATTTGCACCATTTTCAGTGAGGGCATTGGCCTGTTCTGCCGTACCTGCCACGGTTCCCACCCACTTGCCGGCGGCGCGCACCTTGGCCATGATCCCGTTGATGGTATGCTTCACTTCGTCATTGGCAGGACCATCGTAGTATCCCATGGACATGGCCAGATCGCGCGGGCCGATGATGAACCCGTCCACGCCCTCCACCTGAAGGATTTCGTCCAAGTTCTCTATACATTTCAGGGTTTCGATCTGCGGCAGGATGACGATCTGGTCATTCGCCCATTGCACATACTGGCCTTGAGGGAGCCGCCCCATGAGGTAATCGGCAGCACGCACAGGACCCAGGCCGCGCTGGCCTAATGGCGGATACTTCACAGCAGCTACCAAGCGCCTCACATCCTCGGCCGTGCGGATACCGGGCATCATTACCCCGCTGATGCCCGCATCGAGGAATTGCAGGATGAGTTTCTCGTCCACGCTGCGGATGCGCGCCCATACAGGGATGCCGGCCGTTTCGCAGGCGCGAATGATATGGGTGGCCTCGGTAAGCGTGATGGCCCCGTGTTCGGCATCCATCATATACAGATCGAAGCCGGTATAGCCGATGTACTCACAGACGACCGGATCGGTAGTGGGCGATAGAATGCCATACACTACGGCGCCTTGTTGAAGTTTTTCTTTTGCTGTGTTGTTTTGCACGATGATGTAGGTTTAAGATTCATTCGTTCGTTGGTATAAGCGTTGGGCAGGGTGCATTACCTCAACCCACACCGATGCGCTGCCGGTTGGGCAAATATCAACAATTTCCCTACAAGTAACGAGAAGCAGACTGGAATTTATCACTCGCGCCGAGATTCCATCTTCATGTTTACCCCGCAGAGAGGGATGCGGACTATCATGGGTTCCACCTAAGTTTACCACGCATGGCGTGGCTTGTAAAACGCTCATTTTTAGGGACCTCTTCCGTCTCAAACATGAAAACATGAACCTGTTTTCACCACTGCGCACATCCCGTTTTTAGTCCGCCCCTGTTTAGAAGTGATCTAAATAATTTTCGTTTTTGTATAAATTTTGTTAAAGCATTTAACAGATTATATATTTGCGCCACTTTTCAGGCTGGAGCGGATTTCAGCCAAAAACGAAAGACTTACAAACAACCGAAACGATGATATCCAGATTTGCATTCAGCCGTCTGACTTTGGTTCTCGTCTTTGCGCTATCTTCTTTTATCGCTTCTGCACAAGAAGCTGATATTGAGGCAGGTAAAACGATGTTCAGGAACTTGTGTGCCGCTTGCCACAACAAAGACATGAAAAGCGATCTCACTGGTCCGGCCCTCGGCGGCTTAGAAGACCGCTGGGCAGCCTTCCCGAAAGAAGACCTCTACAGTTGGATTCGCAACTCGCAGGCTTTGGTCAAAGCAGGCCATCCCCGCGCCGTAGAAGTGTATAACCAGTGGAAGCAGGTGCCGATGACGCCCTTCACCAGCCTCACCGACCCGGAAATTACGAATATCATTGCGTACATCAACTGTACGTTTACCAATTCCTGCCCGGGCGCGGTAGATATGAATAAGACGGTGGTAGAAGTTGCTCCCAAGAAGAAGGACTACACCTTCCAGTTGCTCATCACGGCGCTGATACTGGGCATTCTGGCCATCGTGTTTGCCGGCATCATTGCCAACCTCAACTACATGTCGAAGTTGCAGGAAGGCCAGGAAGCCCGCCGGAAGTCCTTGGTAGAAATCCTGACGAGCCGCGGCGTAGTAGGATTTGTGATCTTTGCACTCATCGTACTCGGCGGATATACAACGGTGAACAACGCCGTGGCGCTGGGCCGTCAGCAAGGCTACGCGCCGGAGCAGCCCATTAAGTTCTCGCACGCTACGCACGCTGGTTTGCACAAAATTGACTGCCAGTATTGCCACGACGGCGCTCGCCGCTCGAAGCACTCCGTTATTCCGGCTGCCAATACTTGTATGAACTGCCATGCCGCTGTGGATGTGGGGTCTCAGTACGGCACGGCCGAGATCACCAAAATATACGCTTCCATCGGCTGGAATCCCAGCGAAAAGCAGTACATGGAGAATTACGACAAAATGAGCGAGGCCGATATCGAAAAAGTCTATCGCAAGTGGATTGCCGATGTTTATACCCGCGACATGAAAGACAAGGACCCCAAAATGGACCGCCTGGAAAAAACGGTGAACGAGCAGTGGAGAGCCATCAAGGCATCGCTTACCAACGAAAACAAGAGCAAAATTCAAGGCCCCATCGAATGGGTGCGCATCCACAGCCTGCCCGACCACGCTTACTTCAACCATGCACAGCACGTTTCCGTAGGCAAAGTAGCCTGCCAAACCTGCCACGGCCCGGTAGAAGCGATGGAAGTGGTGCAGCAGCATTCTCCGCTTTCGATGGGCTGGTGCGTAAACTGCCACCGCCAGACGGAAGTGAAATTTGCCGACAATGAGTATTACAAATCTTACCAACGCTACCACGAGGAGATCAAGAAAGGCGAACGCAAGGCGGTGACGGTGGAAGAAATCGGCGGTTTGGAGTGCCAAAAGTGCCACTATTGATCCTGAAATCCTTTTTCTCAAGTATCTAAGAATCTCATCATACAATGAAGAAAAAACAGCAAGAGGTCTGGATAGGAGTTGAACAACTCACCAATGACGCTGCTTATCAGGAACTCGTAGAGAAGGAGTTCAACGATATGCCCATCGTAGAGCAGTTGGCTCAGGAAAATGCTCCGGCACTGCAAACCAATCGCCGCGATTTTCTCAAGTATCTCGGTTTTGGTTTGGGCGCCGCTACGGTAGCTGCCGGCTGCGATATTCCGGTACGCCGCGCCATTCCGTATGTCGTCAAACCGGACGAAATTGTGCCGGGCATCGCCGTTTATTACGCATCTTCTTATGTGTATGGCGGCGACTACTGTTCCATCTTAGTAAAAAGCCGCGAAGGGCGTCCTATCAAAATTGAAGGCAACACCCTTTCCAAAGTAACCAAAGGCGCCACCAGCGCCCGCGCTCAGGCCGCTGTGCTCAGTCTGTACGACACCAGCCGCATCAACGGGCCGCACCGCATCCAGAACGGCAAAATGCAGAAGCCGCTCAAAAAATCGGATGCCGGTCTTTCCTGGGCGGATATGGACAAGGAGGTCATGGGCAAACTCAAGCCCGAATCCCGCGTCCGCATCGTAGCGCATACCATCCTCAGCCCGACTACAAAAAAGGCCATTGCCGACTTCACGGCCAAATTTCCGAACACCGAGGTAGTCATGTACGATCCGGTGTCTTCTTCGGCCATGTTGCAGGCCAACGAAAAGAGCTTCGGCCAGGCGGTCATTCCGTCTTATCACTTCGATAAGGCACAGGTGATTGTCTCTTTTGACGCCGACTTCCTGGGTACCTGGATTTCTCCGATAGAATTTGCAGGCCAATACGCCCAGAATCGCAAGGTGGACCCGAAAAATCCGAAGCTTTCCCGCCACATTCAGGTGGAAAACCACATGACGCTCACGGGTTCCAATGCAGACAACCGCATCATGGTGAAACCCTCCGAGCAGGGCGCGGCCATCGTAGCATTGTACAATGAACTCGCCACGCTCAGCGGCAAGGCGCGCGTCAGCGGTCCGGCTCTTGATCCGGCCAAAGTTTCCAAAATCAAAGAAGCCGCGAAAGAACTCGCTGCCGCCCGCGGTGCGAGTTTGGTAGTGAGCGGCTCCAACAATACCGGCGAACAGGTGCTCGTCAACGCCATCAACGATATGTTGGGCAACTACGGCGCTACCATCAGCTTTGAAGCCGCTTCTCTTCAGCGCCAGGGCAACGACGCCAAAATGCAGGCACTGATTAAGGAGATGGGCGCCGGAGCAGTAGATGCCCTCTTTGTTATGGACGGCGCCAATCCCGCTTATGACCTGCCCAACTCCGACAAGTTTGTGGAAGGTATGGGCAAAGTGAAAGTCAAAGTTTCGCTTTCAGGCGTACCCAATGAAACGCTGTTGGCTTGCGACTATGCGGCTCCCGCCAACCACTTCCTCGAAAGCTGGGGCGATGCAGAACCCAAGCGCGGCCATTACAGCCTGATTCAGCCGGTCATCGCGCCGCTGTTCAACACCCGTCAGGCGGAAATCAGCCTGCTGACCTGGGCCGCTTCCGAAAACCTGAACGCCGCCGCCGAACAACCCGCCTTTGAATACCTCAAGGAGCACTGGCAGCAGGCCATGTTCCCGAAACAAAACAACTTCTCTACCTTCCAGGCATTCTGGGACAGCACCCTGCACGACGGCATCTTCGAAGTAGCCGGCGCCGGCGCTGAAACCAAGCCTTTCTCTGCCGATGTGAACGAGGCTGCCGCCAAAGTGCGCAAGCCGGGTTCATCGGAATTGGAGATATCCTTCTTTGAAACCGTCAACATGGGTGGCGGACAGTTTGCCAGCAATCCCTGGCTACTGGAAATGCCCGATCCCATCACGCGTACCGCATGGGGCAACTATCTGGCCATTCCGGTAAGCTGGGACGGCAGTGATTTCAAGTCGTTCAAAAACCTGAACAACCGCGAGATTTACGGTCAGGCCGACATTGTGGAAGTGGATGTGAAAGGCAAAAAGCAGCCCATCACCGCCGTTCGCCAGTTTGGTCAGATGCAAAATACCTTGGGCTTGGCCATCGGCTACGGCCGCGAAGTGACCGGCGAGGTAGGCCGTGCATTGGGCAACAAAGTGGGGATCAACGTTTACCCCTGGCTCAGCATTGATGCCGACGGCAATACGCAATACTATGCTGTGAATCCAACGGTGTCTGATAAGATCGGTACCGAAAACGACTTTGCCTGCGTGCAGTACCACCACACGATGGGGGTAACTGAGAAAAAAGGCAAGTTGACCTATAAAGACAAGCGCACCGGCGAGCAGAAGGATGTGAATTTGGATGAGAAGGTATCTTCCCGCCTGAAGGACCCCTTCAACGAGCACGGTTTCCAGGGCGGCATCACCGAGCGTACCATTATTTATAAAGGCAATCTGAAAGAGCTTCCCGAACTGACGGAGAAAATCCACCACAAGCGGGAGGAAGCCCAGCACCTCAACGAGCAGACCATCTATCCTACACAGAAATATGTGAAGGACATCTACTCGCAGGGGCACTGGTGGGCCATGCACGTTGACCTGAATGCCTGCATTGGTTGCGGTGCTTGTCAGGTAGCCTGCGTAGCTGAGAACAACGTGCCGGTGGTAGGCAAAACAGAAGTAGCCCGTCACCACGAAATGACCTGGCTCCGCATAGACCGCTACTACTATGGCGATTATGAAAATCCCAATGTGGTTTATCAGCCGATGATGTGCCAGCATTGCGACAACGCGCCTTGCGAAAACGTGTGTCCGGTGGCCGCTACCAACCACAGCAGCGAAGGTCTGAACCAGATGACCTACAACCGCTGTATCGGTACGCGCTACTGCGCCAACAACTGCCCGTACAAAGTGCGCCGTTTCAACTGGTTAGATTACACTACGGCAGATATTTTTGTGGCCAACGAATATCGCGTCAATGGGGAAGAAATTCCATTCTATGCGGACAACCTCGTGCGCATGGTGCTCAATCCGGATGTGACGGTTCGCTCTCGTGGCGTGATCGAAAAGTGCAGCTTCTGTGTGCAGCGCATCCAGGAGGGTAAGCTCACCGCCAAGAAAGAAGGCCGCGCCCTCCGAGACCACGATGTGAAAACGGCTTGCCAGACCGCCTGCCCGACGGGCGCCATTACCTTCGGCGACCGCAACAACAAAGAGAGTCTGGTAGCGCAAAAGATGGACAGCCCGTTGAATTACATCGCGCTTGAAGAAATCAACGTGTTGTCTTCCGTCAACTATGCGGCGCGCATCAACAACCGCAATGAAAATTTGGACGCCTAATTGATCAATCCGGTACGCCCGGCGTACTTCTTTAAAATAGAGAACAAAATGAGCGTTGTAGTATCTCCAATTCGGGAACCTCTGATAGAAGGCGGTAAAACCTACCATCAGATCACCGAAGATATTTGCTCTCCCACCGAGAAAGCACCTAATCTGGCCTGGATGATTGCCTTCGGCCTGAGTTCAGCTTTTCTGGGGCTGTACATTTTTACCGTAGCCTGGACGATCTGGTTCGGTATCGGCACCTGGAACCTCAACCGCACCATCGGCTGGGGCTGGGACATCACCAACTTCGTGTGGTGGGTTGGTATCGGTCACGCCGGTACGCTTATCTCGGCCATCTTGTTGCTGTTCCGGCAGCGTTGGCGCACAGGGGTGAACCGGGCTGCTGAAGCCATGACCATCTTTGCGGTGATGTGTGCGGGTCAGTTTCCGCTCATTCACATGGGCCGTCTTTGGCTGGGCATCTTCATCTTTCCGTATCCCAACACGCGCGGCCCTTTGTGGGTAAACTTCAACTCTCCGCTGTTGTGGGACGTGTTCGCCATCTCCACCTATCTTACGGTATCCTTGCTGTTCTGGTATTCGGGCTTAGTACCTGACTTCGCTACTTTGCGCGACCGTTCGCAGGGCTTGCGCCGTAAGATTTACAATGCAGTCTCTTTCGGCTGGACCGGTTCTGCCAAGCACTGGCAGCGTTTTGAAAGCCTCGCGTTGATTCTCGCCGGTTTGTCCACGCCGCTCGTATTGTCGGTACACACCATCGTATCCTTCGACTTTGCCACCTCGGTGATTCCCGGTTGGCACACCACCATCTTCCCTCCGTATTTCGTAGCGGGCGCCATCTTCTCCGGCTTTGCGATGGTACAAACGCTGATGCTCATTGCGCGCAAGGTGCTGAAATTGGAAGAGTACATCACTTTGCAGCATATAGACAGTATGAACAAGGTGATCTTGGTGACGGGTACCATTGTGGGCGTAGCTTACCTGACGGAGCTTTTTATCTCCTGGTACTCCGGCTATATTTACGAGCAATACGCTTTTTACAATCGCGTACTCGGCCCTTACTGGTGGTCGTATGTAGGCATGATGGCGTGTAACGTGTTGTCTCCTCAGGTGTTCTGGAGCCGCAAAATCCGCCGCAGTATCTGGTGGACGTTCGTGATGTCTATATTCGTCAATATCGGTATGTGGTTTGAGCGCTTTGTGATTATCGCCACCACGCTGGCCCGCGATTACATCCCCTCTTCCTGGAGCTACTATGTGCCTACTTGGGTAGAAATCGGTATTTTCCTCGGCACTTTGGGCTTGTTCTTCACCCTGTTCCTCACGTTCACCCGCGTAGCGCCGGTGGTAGCAGTAGCAGAAGTAAAAGCCATTCTCAAAGCCGGTGGCGACCAATATGTGGGGCCGAATGCCAAGCCGCACCACCACCACGGCCACGATGAAGTAAGCACCGAAGCACATCACTAATATCAACTTTGAACAAGCTACAACCGAGCATACAATGAAACATCAAAAAGAGGTAATTTACGGTTTGTACGATGATGAGGAAATCCTCCTCCGCGCCGTGAAAAAAGCACAGGCCGACCACATCGAAATCATGGATGTGTTCACCCCGTTTCCGGTACACGGCTTAGACAAAGCTATGGGATTGGAGGAGAGCCGTTTGCACATCGCTGGTTTTGCTTATGGCCTGACGGGCACGCTCACGGCGTTCTTGTTTATGACCTGGGTGTTCACCCGCGACTGGCCCATCATTTTCGGCGGTAAACCGTATTGGTCGGTGCCTTCCTTTATTCCCATCACTTTTGAGGTGACGGTATTGTTCGCCGCTATCGGCATGGTGGTCTCTTTCTTCACCGTGTGCGGTATGGCGCCCGGCCGGGTCAATCCCACTTTGGACGACCGCATTACCGACGATAAGTTTTGCATTGCTTTCAATGCGGCAGGAGCGGAAGAGGAAGAGCGCGACCGCCTGCGCAGTTTCCTGAGTGGAACCGGAGCTTCTGAAGTAAACATGAAGACGATTTAATTCGCCATAAAAAGAGAGCTTAGATGAAAACCATTAAGCAAATAGTTTTTGTGCTGGTCATTGCCGCTGTGATGCAGGCCTGCCAACCTGCCGGCGGCGAGTTTCCCGGCAGCGAATACATGCCCGACATGGCGCACCCGATATCTTATGAGGCCAATGCTTACGATGCCTATAAGTATCATACATGGGACGAGCAAAGTGTGATGACCCGCAAGGAACTCACAGGCAGGATGCACCCTGTGAAAGGAACGATTCCGCGCGGTTATGCCGGCGTCTATTTCGCTTCCGGCGATGAAGCTCAACAAGCGGTGATGGACAACATGCACGGCGTAGGGAGCAACAACGCCCAAGCTATTCCGGTAAACGGCAAAGTGCCCTACTACTACGGCAATACGCCGGAGGAACGCCTGCGCGCTACGGCAGAGATCATTGCCAATCCTTTCCCGATCACGAAATCGGGTTTGGAGAGCGGCAAAGAGTTGTACAATATATACTGTGGTCTTTGCCACGGAGAGAAGGGCGACGGCTTGGGCTATCTGGTGCGCGATGCCGACCCTGCCAAAGGTGATCCGGGAGGAAAGTATCCGGCTGCTCCTGCCAACTTGGTGAACGAAGACTTTTCGGTGGCATCCAACGGCCGTTTTTACCACGCCATTATGTACGGTTTGAATGTGATGGGATCGTATGCCGATAAACTCTCTTATGAAGAGCGCTGGCAGGTGGTTCACTACATTCGCTCTTTGCAGGCTGTGAAAAACGGCGCCAAGTATGATGAAAGCGCCAACACGCTGAATCCGGCTTTCGGTACTCCGATGAAATTGGTTGCCAAAAAAGTTACGGCTGCTGCTGCGCCGGCTCCTGTAACAGATAGCGCTGCACCGGCAGGTCCGGCGAGCCATTGATGTAAATTTTATTCAAAAGACACTTTAATACGATTCGAACAATGGATCAATTCGTATTCGACGCAAAAAAACGATGGGTATTGGGCGGTGGTATGATACTGGGCCTGCTGTGCCTCATCATCACCTTCTTTGTGGATGACCAGTTTCACACCCGTTTCTGGACCAACTACCTGCACAATTCGGTATTCTTCACGGGGATCGCATTCATATCCTTGTTTATCATTGCTGCTTTTACTACGGCTTTGGCCGGGTGGAGTACACTGATCAAGCGGATTTGGGAAGCCTACTCGCTGTTTATGATTCCCGGCCTCATCCTTATGCTGGTCATTGTGGCCGGCGTGTGGGGGCACTGGCATCATTTGTATCATTGGGCCGACACGGCAGCCGTGAAGGAAGATCAGGTTTTGTTTGGAAAATCGGGCTTCCTCAATAAGTATTGGTACACCTTCGGCACGCTCATCATTGTGGGCGCCTGGATTTACTTTGCGATGCAAATTCGCAAGACCTCTGTGGCCGAAGACAGCAATGGCCCCGGCGAAGATTTCAGCTATCACCGCCGGATTCGCACCCTTTCGGTCATTTTCCTTCCGATAGCGGGCTTTTCCAGCGCGGCCATGATCTGGCAGTGGGTGATGTCCTTGGATGCACACTGGTACAGCACGTTGTTTGCATGGTACTCTGCGGCCAGTTGGTTTTTGGCAGCTATGGCCCTGACGATTCTCACGGTCATTTATCTAAAAAGCCAGGGCTACCTGCCCAAAGTCACTGCCGATCACCTGCACGATTTGGGCAAGTACCTCTTTGGTATCAGCGTATTCTGGACCTACCTGTGGTTCTCTCAGTATATGTTGATCTGGTATGCCAACGTGGGTGAAGAAACGATTTATTTCCGCGAGCGTTTGGACAACTACAAGCCGTTGTTCTTCCTCAACCTGATCATCAATTTTGTGCTGCCCTTCTTTGTGCTTTTGCGCAACGATACCAAGCGCAAAATCGGTACGATGGTCTTTGTTTCTGTGGCGGTATTCCTTGGTCACTGGCTCGACTTCTTCCTGATGATTAAACCGGGCGCCCGCATCACGGCAATGGAAGCTGCTGCACACCACGCCGGCGAGGCCGCACATCATGTTGAGCATGCCACGCCTTTTGCCATCGGGTTTTCATTCCCCGGCATCTTGGAATTGGGTACCATGATCGGCTTTTTGTGCTTGTTCCTGTACATCGTTTTCACGCGATTGACACAGGCTTCGCTCACGCCGAAAAATGATCCTTATCTGGAAGAAAGTCTGCATCACGAAGTGGTGTAAAGTATAAACAATTTGCCTGTTGCGGTATTTAAGCCACAGGAAGATTTCAATTAGTTTTACAACATTCAATTTTCAAAATAATGACGGTCTTACTCGGTCTTCTCATCGTAGTTCTCCTTGCCGTAGTAGTGGTACAGATCGGTAAAGTTTCCGAATTGGCTACCAAAATCCGGGGCGAAGAAGAAATGCAGGATATTGTGAATAAGCGTCAGGGCTTCTGGTCGCTCATTTTCATGGTTGTGTTTCTGTTGGCGGTTACGGTTTCCGGCATCTATTACAAAGATTGGTATCTGGGCTTTGGGCCGCATGCGGCAGCATCTGAGCATGGCGGTTCAATAGACAGCCTGTTTAAATGGACGCTATTTGCTACAGGCTTCGTGTTCATCATCACTCAGATTTTGCTGTTCGTGTTCGCTTATCGCTTCAGCGGCAGCCGCCATCGGAAAGCAGCCTTTGTTTCTCACGACAATAAGCTGGAGATGGTATGGACGGCGATCCCGGCTATTGTAATGGCCTTCTTGGTGATTGGCGGCTTGGATACTTGGAATGAAGTGATGGCCGACATCAAGCCAGGCGACGACTACATGGAAATTGAGGCGGTGGCTGAGCAGTTTGGCTGGACCATCCGCTATCCGGGGCAAGACAACGCACTGGGCGAGCGCAATTACAAATTGATTTCCGGCGACAACCCGGTGGGCCAAAATTGGAAAGACCAGAAAAATATTGACGACTTCCACGCCAGCGAAATCGTACTGCCGGTAGGCAAAAGAATCCGGGTGCGCGTTACTTCTAAGGACGTATTGCACAATTTCTACCTGCCTCACTTCCGTGTAAAAATGGATGCTGTGCCGGGTATGCCTACTTATTTTGTATTCACGCCCAAGAAAACGACGGAAGAATACAGAAACGAACTCAGCAAATACGCTATTTATCAGGCTCCTGCCGATCCCGCCGATCCAAATGGCGAGCAGCTCTGGCAGCGCTTTGAATACGAATTGGCTTGCGCCGAACTTTGCGGCAAGGGACACTTCAGTATGAAGAAAATTGTGAAAATCGTTCCGGAAGAGGAATACAAAGCTTGGGCAGAAAAGCAGCAATCGTTCTACTTCAGTCAGGTTCGGGGAACTTCCAATGACCCGAACTCCGATATGTGGTTCCCGCAGGAAATCACAGAGCGCAAGGCTACTTTCGAGGCCAATCTGGATTCGGCCCGCATTGCCTCGAGCGCAGACAAAAAGATATTGCGCTTTGAATATGTGAACTTCGAGACCGGTTCGGCCAAATTGACGCCGGCTTCCCAATATGAATTGGGCTTCTTGGTGGATGCCATGCAGAAGTACCCCAATATGAGCATCGAAGTGGCAGGTCACACAGACAACGTGGGTGATCCGGCTGGTAACCAGACCTTGTCTGAAGGCCGTGCTAAATCCGTTTTTGACTTTTTGGTAGAAAAAGGAATTCCTGCTTCCAGAATGCGTGCTGCCGGTTATGGCGATACTCGCCCGGTAGGCGACAACGACACAGAAGACGGTCGCGCTAAAAACCGCCGCACGGAATTCCGAATCATTACGCAATAATTTAACATCCAGACCAATACATAAATCTTTAGCAAATGGCTACAAGTACCGTATCAAACTCAAGCATGCACGAAGAAGATGTGCTGATTCAGGAATTGGGCTACGATGACCACTTCCATGATCACCATCACGGAGATAAGTTCAAGTCGAATTTCATTACGACTTACATCTTCAGCATGGATCACAAGATGATTGCCAAGCAGTTCCTGATCACAGGTATGTTTTGGGCGGTTGTCGGCAGCTTGATGTCTTTGGTGTTTCGTCTCCAGTTGGGTTTCCCTGAAGAGAGCCTGCTGTGGTTGAAGCCTTTACTAGGCAAATGGATTGTGGTAAACAATGGCGTCGGCTCATTGGCTCCTGAGTTTTACTATGCGCTGGTTACCATGCACGGCACCATATTGGTGTTCTTTGTATTGACGGCAGGTTTGAGCGGAACTTTCAGTAACTTGCTGATTCCGTTGCAGATAGGTGCACGCGATATGGCTTCGCCGTTTCTCAATATGTTGTCGTATTGGTTCTTTTTTACGGCAGGTGTAGTGATGTTTTTGTCGCTGTTTCTCAGCACCGGTCCTTTCTCCGGCGGCTGGACGGCCTATCCGCCCTTGAGTATTCTGCCGCAGGCATCTACCGGTTCCGGCGCGGGTATGACTTTGTGGGCATTGAGCTTGGTACTTTTTGTGGTGTCGGTGTTGTTGGGCGGGGTGAATTATATCACCACTGTACTCAATATGCGTACTAAGGGAATGAGCTTGTGGCGTATGCCGCTCACTATTTGGGCGTTTTTCATCACCGCCATTATTGGCTTGCTTTCTTTCCCGGTATTGGTTTCTGCTTTCTTGTTGGTCATTTTTGACCGCACTTTCGGTACGAGCTTCTTCCTGAGTGAAATCTACATTGGCGGTCAGGCATTGGAACATGTGGGTGGCAGCCCGATCTTGTTCCAGCACTTGTTCTGGTTCCTGGGGCACCCGGAGGTATATATCATCATTTTGCCTGCGATGGGCTTGGTATCGGAAGTACTTTCGGTGCATTCGCGCAAGCCGATATTTGGTTACAAAGCGATGGTGTTTTCTATTATCGCCATTGCCTTCCTTTCGTTCATTGTATGGGCGCACCACATGTTTATGTCAGGCGTTAACCCATTCATTTCCAACTTCTTCGTGGTGTTTACGCTCATCATTGCCGTACCTTCGGCAGTGAAGGTGTTCAACTGGATTTCCACTTTGTACAAAGGCAATGTCCGCTTCAATGCGGCCAGTTTGTTTGCCATCGGCTTTGTTTCGATGTTCATATCCGGCGGTTTGACGGGTATCTTTCTCGGCAACTCCGCTATTGACATCCAGTTGCACGACACATACTTTGTAGTTGCCCACTTCCATATTGTGATGGGGGTAGCCGCATTCTTCGGCATGTTCGCAGGTATTTATCATTGGTTCCCCAAAATGTACTCCCGTTTTATGAATGAAACGATGGGGCGCATCCACTTCTGGGGCACGATGGTAGGCGCGTATGCTATTTTCTGGCCCATGCACTACACAGGTATGGCCGGCGTACCGCGTCGCTACTATGCGTTCGATACCTTTGAAACATTCCGCCACTTCACTGAGCTCAACCAGTTCATTACCATTGCGGCTATTATTACCTTCTTGTTTCAGGTAGTTTTTATCATCAACTTCTTCTACAGCATTTGGAAAGGCAAAAAAATGACAACGAAGAACCCTTGGGGGGCTTCTACGCTGGAGTGGACCACGCCGATCCATCCGGGGCATGGCAACTGGGAAGGCAACATCCCTGCTGTACAGCGCTGGCCGTATGATTATGGTAAGAATGGCCGTGAGTTCATTCCGCAAATTGAGCCGCTGGCAGAAGGTGAAAAAGACGGTGGGCATTAATTTAAAGCAGGGTAGGGAGTTCGTCTTTGCCCGGTAATGAATAATAAAAGTGACAGTAAAAGCGGCAAGTTACAGTGTGGCGGGGTTGGTAATCCAAAAAGCACAGGATTACAAGCTCCTGGTAAAGTTCAGGCTGTCGTTCACGGTGGTTTTCTCCTCGGTGATGGCTTTCCTGATAGGTAGTACAGGGCCGATAGACTGGCTGTCGGTAGGGATTTTGGCGCTGGGCGGTTTTTTCGTTACTGCCGCTGCCAATGCCTTGAATCAGGTATTGGAAAAAGATTATGACCGGCTGATGAAACGCACAGCCGACCGTCCGCTGGCAGCCGGGCGCATGAAAATATCGGAAGCTGTACTGGCAGCAGGTTTTATGTGCTTGTTCGGTATTACCCTGCTGGCTTTGTTCAATCCCTGGACGGCGTTTCTGGGCATGGCTGCCATGGTGAGTTACGCGTTTGTTTACACGCCGCTCAAGCGCTTGTCGCCGACAGCCGTTACAGTAGGCGCCATTCCTGGAGCATTGCCCACGATGATAGGTTGTGTGGCGGCACAAGGAGAGATCACGCCATTGGCCTGGACGCTTTTTGCCATACAATTTTTGTGGCAGTTCCCTCACTTCTGGTCTATTGGCTGGCTGGGCTTTGAGGACTACAGGAAAGCAGGATTCCGCTTCATGCCGGGCCATAATGAGCCTGACCGAAGCGCATCCCGACAAGCATTCGTGTATGCCGTACTGCTGATTCCGGCAGGCTTGATACCATATTGGTTGGGCGCTACAGGAATGATTTCGGCAGTGGTGATGGTATTGTTGGGCACAGGATATGCAGCTTTGAGTTGGCGGTTTATGCGCCTGCACGACCGCAAGTCGGCGCTGAGTGTGATGTTTTATTCTTTTGTGTACATTCCGTTGACGCTCATTGCGTTATTCGCCGATAAAATTTAATTTTTTTATGAACGCAGGAACCGCACCTATGGAATACGGCAGCAAAAACAAGATTCATCCCAAGAAATTTGCACTTTGGGTAGCTTGTGCCGGTATTACCATGATGTTTGCCTCTTTGACGAGTTCCTATTTAGTTCGTCGGGCAGCGGGCAACTGGCTGGAGTTTCCGCTTCCGGTGGTGTTTTGGTACAGCACGGTTGTCATTGTGGCCAGTAGTGTGGCTTTGCATTTTGCTTACACTTCTTTCAAAAACGGCCGCGAACAGGCTTATCGCTGGTTGTTGAGTGCGGCTTTTGTGTTGGGGTTCGCTTTTTTGGCGCTCCAATATCAGGGTTGGGTAGCCCTGAAAGAAATGGGGGTAGCCATTAATACCAATCCTTCGGGATCATTTGTATATGTTATTTCCGGCATTCATGCCGCTCATATATTGGGAGGAATCGGCGCTCTGTTGGTGGCATTGCTGCATGCCTGGAGCCTGCCTTACAAAGTGACGCAACAACGCAAACTGCGTTTTGAAATGACGCTCACCTATTGGCATTTTGTTGATTTCCTCTGGGTATATTTGTTTTTCTTTTTTATTTCACAATCGTAAACACGCAAAAATCGGATAACCGATGGCTTCAAAAACGGATCATCTCGAACGGGAACACGAAGTTCACGACGGCAAGGAAGACTGGTCGGGTGGCAAGGAACCTATGAATGTCAGCTATGGCAAGCTGATGATGTGGTACTTCCTGTTGTCGGATGCTTTTACTTTCGCCGGCCTGCTCATAGCGTATGGCGCTCTGCGATTCAGCAGCCCAAGCTGGCCCAGCCCCGACTTCGTATTCTCTACCTATCCTTTTGGAAAGGAAGGCTCGCATTTGCCGCTTATTTTCGTTACCATTATGTCATTTGTGCTCATCATCAGCTCTGTTACGATGGTGCGCGCCGTGCAGGAGGGTAAACGCGAAAACAAAAACGGCGTTGTTTTCTGGCTCTTGATGACGGTATTGGGAGGGGCTTCCTTCTTGGGTTGTCAGGCGTGGGAATGGACCAACCTCATTGTGAAGGAAAACATGTCGGTAACGACGAATCCCTTCAGTGTACACAATGCGGGTGGAGTGTATTTGAACGCGGACGGTTCGGAAGCTAAAAAGGAAGATGGCTCGCCTGATAAATTTGAATCCGGAGATGGCTACCTCATTCACCGGGCTACGATATTGAAAGACGGCGACCCGCGCGGGCAGGCATCTCACGAAGCTGGAGGCCATGGCGATGAGGCAGGCGGCCACCATCACGAGGTATTCGTTTATGAAAGCCAGTTGCCTTTAGATGAGGCAGGCCAATACATTGATGAGCGCGGCTATATTCACAAAAAATTCAAAGTGACGGAAGGCGACAACGCCGGCAAAGTGATGACGGAAGAATTTGGCCCGAAGGCATTTGGCGCTTTGTTCTTCTTTATCACCGGATTCCACGGATTCCACGTTTTTTCCGGCGTTGCATTTTTGCTCATCATTGCGATCAATGCAGCCTCCGGTTTGTATGTAGCCCGTAAAAACGGCTATGAAATGGTAGAAAAAATCGGCTTGTACTGGCACTTTGTGGACTTGGTGTGGGTATTTGTATTCTTGGTTTTCTACCTGCTTTAATTCATTTTTGAACACTCTGAAAAATACATCATACGATGCATCTCAGCTACGAAGAATCCAAAAAGCACGTTGTCAAAGGTTTGATCCTATTGGCCGTCATCACTTTGATTGAAGTGTTTCTTTCATTGATCGGCAAGGGCGATTTGTTGTCTGGTTTATCGGCGGCAGCGCCTAAGGTAACCTTGCTTGTCACCGGCTTGCTCATCATTGTACTCTCTATTTATAAGGCGTACTACATCATCGGTGACTTCATGCACATGAAGTACGAGGTGCGCGGTCTGGCCATGTCGGTATTGCTGCCGACGCTGCTGTTGGTGTGGGCCATTATTGCATTCTTGCAGGAAGGCGGCTCTTGGGGTGCGCGCCGTGAATGGGTGCGCGAAAAAGACAAAGCGCCGGCAGAGCAAACCGCCAAGCCTAAGCAGCAGGGTATGTTGCCTGGCAGCGAGGACGGCTGGTATCGGATGTTTTGATTTCCGGGAGCGGTTTTTCATACTCAGGCAGAGGCTTTGCGGCAATGAACGCAAGGCCTCTGCCGTTTTAGCAGCCTAATAATGCCTATGGTTTCGGCTTCCGCCATGAAATGGATAACCTACTCGGTGGTGATTCTGACCTTCCTGTGGATACTCGGCAATATCTTTACCGGGCCATTGCAGCATTGGTTTATTTTCAGGCCCAAAAAACTACCCCAAAATCACAAGTATCAATTTGAGGCGCCCTTCGAGGAAATGTTCATCGAAACGCCGCGCGGCGGCAGGCTCAATGCCTTGTGGTTCAAAGCTGCGGGCAACGAGCCAGCCAAAGGTCTGGTACTCTATTATCATGGCAATGCGGGGAGCTTGGAGCGTTGGGGGCATTTGCACCATTTTTTTGCCCGTCACGGGTATGACTTTTTGGTGTACGATTATCGAGGCTACGGCAAAAGCACCGGCCGCCGCAATCAAAAAATGATGTATGCCGATGCCTTGGAAGTGTATCGCTTTGCCCGCAAGCACTATGCGCCCGATCAGATTTTGCTGTATGGGCGTTCCCTGGGTTCCGTGTTCGCGTCGCGAGTGGCCGCTGAGCAATCCGCCCGCATACTCGTATTGGAGACGCCGTTTTACAGTATGACCGATTTGTTTTATACCTATTACCCTTTCCTGCCCAAAGCTTTTTACCTGCGTTATCGTTTTTCGAATGCGCGTTCGTTGCGACAGGTACAGATTCCGGTGGTCGTTTTTCACGGCACAGAAGATTTGGTGGTGCCTTACCGAAGTTCGGAACGTCTGAAAAAAGTACTCAAACCAGGCGACCAATTTCACACTATACCCGGCGGCAGCCACAACAATCTGCTGTTCTACGATATCTACAACAGCAAGATGGAAGACATTCTTTCAGGCGCGGAGTAAGGGGAGGCGCTCCATTTGTCCATTCAGCCCACATTCGCTACCTTTGTACCAAAGTTTTCAGTATGAAATTTTTATTCACTCTGGCACTGCTGTATTTGGCTTACCGGTTTTTCGTCGTGCGGCCGGCCATCGCGGCGGCGGCCAAGCGCTATCGGGATACTTTGCGGTCTGACCCGCCACCTGCCGCTACTCGAAAAAAAAGAGACGACGAATACATTGATTACGAAGAGGTTGATTGATATGAATCAGGAAGAATCCAAGGTACAAGACTTTCGCATCGGCGATCAGGTATTGTACAAAAACAACCAGCTCATCGCCTTCAACAAGCCGGTGATGCTGCCCGTGCAACCCGACAAAACCGGCGATAAGTCATTGCTGGAACTGGCGGAAATGTACGCGCACTCCAAACTGCATTTGGTACACCGCATAGACCGGCCCGCCGGCGGAGTGGTGTTGTTTGCCAAAAATACGACCGCATTGGCTGCCCTGCACGAGCAGTTTCGCCTCCGCGAGGTGGAAAAAACCTACCTCGCCGTGGTGCAACAACTGCCGCCGGAGCCAAGCGGCCAACTGCGCCACTACCTCGTCAAAAACGGGCGCACCAATCGCAGTTCCCTCACCGAGACTGCCGTTCCGGGGGCACAGGAATCGGTGTTGGACTACCGCCTGTTGGGCAGCAGCGAGCGCTACCACCTGCTCGAAATCAAGTTGCACACGGGCCGCCACCACCAGATTCGCGCACAATTGGCCGCCATCGGCTGCCCCATCAAAGGCGATGTGAAATACGGCTTTCGCCGAAGCAATCCCGGCGGCGGCATCCACCTGCACGCCTGGAAATTGTCGTTTCGGCACCCTGTATCGAACGAAGCGGTTACCATTACTGCGCCCATTCCGACGGATGACCCGGTGTGGGATGCTTTAAAACCGGCAGAATGAGCAGCCTCCTCCTTCCATATTTCCCCGACTTAGACGAGCGCCAACAGGCCGCTTTCGCGCAATTGCAGCCCCTGTACACAGAGTGGAACGAGAAGATCAATGTCATTTCCAGGAAAGACATTGCCGAACTTTACGAGCGCCACATCCTGCACAGCTTGGCCATTGCCAAAGTGCTGCGCTTTCTGCCCGGCTCTGCTGTACTCGATCTGGGTACCGGCGGCGGTATTCCCGGCATTCCGCTGGCCATTATGTTTCCAGAGACCAAGTTCCTGCTGGCCGACAGCATCGGCAAAAAGATAAAAGTAGTGCAGGAAATTGCGGAAACGCTGGGGCTTTCCAACGTGACGGCCCGGCATACCCGCGCCGAAGAGGTGAAAGAGCGCTTCGATTTTGTCATCACGCGCGGCGTGGCGCCATTGGACAAGCTCCTGATCTGGAGCCGGCCTTTGCTCAAAAAAAAGCACCTGCACGCGATCCCCAATGGACTGATTGCCCTCAAAGGCGGCGATCTGCGCCCCGAATTCGACACGCTGCATCGCAATGAGTATGTGGAAACCTGGCGCATTGCCGATTTTTTCAAAGAGCCGTTTTTTGAAGAGAAGTATGTGGTGTATGTGCAGGGGTGAGGTGGATAGGGGTGAGTAGGTGAGGGGTGAGTAGGGTGTTGTAGAAACAAATTGTACATTCCCGGAAAATTGATAGTTTATTTTGCCCCGGTTTGTTGCAGGCTTTTATATTTTCGCTGCATCAAAACCAACTATCTGTGAAAGAGAAACCTAATCTGAGCTTTTGGCAAATCTGGAACATGAGTTTCGGATTCCTCGGCATCCAATACGGCTTTGGCCTTCAGCAAGCCAACATGAGTCCCATTTATCGCTATCTGGGCGCCGAAGAGGCTGATATTCCGGGGCTTTGGCTGGCCGGGCCGCTCACAGGTTTGTTGCTGCAACCCATCATCGGCGCTATGTCCGACAAGAGCTGGTCGCCGCGCTGGGGCCGCCGCAAGCCTTATGTTTTCTTTGGCGCCATAGCCGGCAGTATTGCCATGATTATGATGCCCAATTCCACCTCGGTGTTCATGGCGGCCTGCCTGATGTGGCTCTTGGATGCGGGCCTAAACTCTTCGATGGAGCCGTTCCGCGCTTTTGTGGGCGACATTCTCAATACCAAACAGCGCCCGACAGGCTTCTCGGTGCAGTCGTTTATGGTGGGATTCGGGCAAACCTTGGCCAACCTCATGCCGTTCATTTTGCCTTTGGTGGGTATTTCTATGGCCCTCACACAAGATCAGACGGACACGGCCAACGGTATCCCCAACTCGGTGCGCTATCCGTTCTATATAGGCGCTGCCGCCATTATTCTTACGGTGCTGTGGACTATGTACACCACCAAAGAGTACCCGCCGGAAAACGACGACTACAAGAAAAGGCACGTCTTCACTGCCGAGCAGAACAAGAGCATCCTCAAGTGGCGGCTGGCCATGTCGGCGGGGTTCGCTGTTCTCGGGGGCATTTTTGCATGGCAGGCCTCCGGCGTTTTATACGGATTACTTTGGGCGTCCGGTATTTTTGCAGCATCTTACGCACTGCTGCTGTTGCCTGTTTTTAAAGAAATCCTTGCCCCGCTTTCCGAAATGCCCGATGTGATGAAGCAATTGTGGTGGGTGAAGTTCTTTACCTGGTATGGTCTGCCGCTGATGTGGCAATACCTCACGCTGGCTGCCGCCAAATACGCCTTTGACGCGCCCAATGCCGATTCGCCCGGTTTCGAAGAGGGCAAGAACTGGGGCAACCTCTGTTTTGCCATGTTCAGCATCACTTGCTTTGTTATCTCCATCTTCATGCCTCGCATTTCCAAAGCCATCGGCAGCCGCCGGGCCACACACGCCCTGTTTTTGAGCATCGGCGCTATGGGCTTTTTCCTCACGCTGACATCCAACGACAAATACATCTATCTGGCGGGCATGAGCTTGGTGGGTTTGGCTTGGGGTTCCATCATGTCTATGCCGTACCTGATGCTGGCCAACGCCGTGTCGAAAGAGCGGATGGGCGTGTACATGGGTATTTTCAACGGCTTCATTTGCATCCCGCAATTCATCAATATGGCCACTGTGCCGCTGTACTATAAAACGCTGCTGGGCAACGACCCGCGCAACGCTCTGGTACTGGCGGGTATCTGTTTGCTGCTGGCAGGCGCCTCCAATTTCCTGATTAAGGAGCGCGTCAACGACGAGGCAGATGCAGATGCGGTTCCGGCAGGCGGGCATTGACGCTTAGGGGAAAGGGTTAAATTTTATGTATCATAAAGGGGTGACTCCGGGGCCGTGGTCTTGCCGGAATCACCCCTTTGCTATGTACAAACGTCTCTCTTTATCTCTGACAAAAATCATTGTCCGGCAGCGCGCTAAAGGTGTACCTTACCTCCATTCCTAACCAACGCCACGCAGCCATGAGATACCTTTATATCTTACTGGCAGCACTGCTGAGTTCCACCCTGCTGCCGGCTCAAACACCTCACACCCAAACCATTCGCGGTATCGTTACCGATAAAATCACCAAAACGCCCCTTATCGGCGTCAATGTACTGCTGCTCAACACCGGAGACGAACTGAATGGAACCGTCACGGATTACGACGGCTCCTATCTGCTGGAAAAAGTGCCCATGGGCCGCCGCTCCATCGAATTCAGCTACATCGGCTACAATAAAATATCGCTCGACAACATCGTGGTAAGTTCCGGCAGGGAGGTCGTCCTCAATGTGGAAATGGAGGAATCTGTCACCGAACTAAAAACTGTGGAGGTGGCCGCCCGTCGTTCCGGCGATACCCGCAATGAAATGGCCCCGGTGAGCGCCCGGCAGTTCAGCGTGGAGGAAACCGACCGCTATGCAGGCAGCCGCGGCGACCCGGCCCGCATGGCTTCCAATTTTGCAGGCGTGCAAGGCGCCGACGACAGCCGCAACGACATCGTGATTCGGGGCAACAGCCCACAGGGCGTCGTGTGGCGTTTCGAGGGCATCAATATTCCCAACCCCAACCACTTCGCCATTCCCGGCACCACCGGCGGCCCGCTGAGTATCATCAACAATAAGTATTTGGACAATTCAGACTTCTTCACCGGCGCGTTCCCGGCACAGTACGGCAACGGCATTGCCGGCGTTTTCGACCTCCGTATGCGCAACGGCAACAACCGCCGCCACGAACTGTCGGCGCAATTCGGCATTCTCGGCACCGAACTCAGCGCAGAGGGACCGCTTTCGCGGGAAGCCAAATCCTCGTACTTGCTCTCCTATCGCTATTCCACCCTGCGGCTCTTCGATTTTCTCGGCATCCGGCTCGGCACCGACGCCGTGCCGCAGTATCAGGACGGCGCATTCAGGTTTTCGTGGCCATTCAAAAACGGCGGCCAGCTCGCACTCTGGGGCATCGGCGGCGCCAGCAGGATTGTGGTGGTGAACAGCGAATTGGAGGCGCCTGCTGAAAACATTGACTTGTATGCCGAAAGCGACCGCGATCAAGTCACTACCTCGCGCATGGGCGTGGTCGGGCTTACTTTTTCACAGCCTGCGGGCGTTTCCTCGTTTTTCAAAGCATCGCTGGCCGTATCGAATCAGCGGGTTTCGTTTGAGCACGAAAAAATCATTCGCCACATAGAAAATGAGCGCTATGTGCTCGACAGCTTGCCCCGCGTCATGGATGCCCGTCTGGGGGAAAGCAAAATTTCGGCCAATTTCGGCTACCATCACAAGTTCAACAAAAAGACCAATATGGTGGCCGGCCTTAATTCCGACTACTGGATTTTTAATTATTTGGACAGCGCCCGCAGCATCCTCCTCTTCGGCCCCGATGTGCAGGTTCACCCCTGGCGCTTGCGTTGGGACACCCGCAACCAAGGCGCACTCATGCTCCAGCCTTTTGTACAAATGCAGCACCGCCTCAATGAACGGCTCTCCCTCAGCGCGGGCATCAGTAGTCTTTGGTTCGGACTGAACAAGAACAGCTTCTCGCCAATAGAACCCCGCCTGGGACTCAGCTACGAAATGCCCGCCCGACAACGCCTTAGTTTCGGCTACGGGCTGCACTCCCAAACCCTGCCGCCCTACCTCTATTTCTACGGCAAAGAGATGCGCAACGGCGACCCGCAGGAACACAACCTTGACCTCGGCCTCATCAAAAGCCATCACTTGGTGGCAGGTTATGAACGTTTTGTGGGCGCTTCCACCCGCCTCAAAGTGGAGACGTACTACCAGTATTTATTCAACATTCCGGTGCGAACAACGCCCTCTTCCTTCAGCATCATCAATGCAGGTTCCGGCTTCGACCGGCTTTTCCCCGATACGCTCACGAACGCCGGCACAGCCCGTAATTTCGGCCTGGAGGCAACGGTAGAGCGCTATTTTACCAAGGGGTATTATTTTCTGTTCACGGGGTCTTTGTTCGACAGCAAGTACCGGGGCAGCGACAACGTGTTGCGGCATACCTCCTTTAATGGCCGATATGCTTTCAATGCCTTGATTGCCAAAGAATTCACCTTTTCTAAAGGCTCGGCGCTCAACATCGGCGGCAAACTGACGATGGCCGGCGGACGACGCTACGGACAGGTGGACAAGGCCGCCTCAGATGCCGTGCAAGAAATCATTTATATAGACGCCACAGTGAACACGCTGCAATTCAAAGACTACCTGCGTGCCGACCTCAAGCTCTCTTACCGCTGGAACAGGCCCAAAGCCACCCACGAATTCAGCATTGACATCGTGAACCTGACGAACCGCAAAAACCTGCTGCTGCTCACTTATGTGCCCGATCATCCTTCCGGCAATTCCATCCGCGAGACGTACCAATTGGGCTTCCTGCCGCTGTTTTATTACAAAATGGAATTGGGCTGGTAGCTAAGAGGCGTGCAAGTGAAGCTATGTCTTTAGATTCAAAGCATTCCCTTCGTGCTGGGCAATACCATGCGTTCGGGGTCGCGGCGCAGCGCCATTTTTACACTCCGGGCCAGCGCTTTGAAGATGGCCTCTATTTTATGGTGTTCGTTGTCGCCCTGAACGCTGATGAAGAGGTTGCAGCGGGCCGCATCACTGAAGGATTTGAAAAAATGAAAAAACATCTCGGTGGGCACATCTCCTATTTTTTCGCGTTGGAACGAGGCCTCCCAAACCAACCAGGGCCGCCCGCCGAAATCAATGGCCACCTGCGCCAGACAATCGTCCATCGGCAGGCAAAAGCCATAGCGCTCCATGCCCAATTTGCTGCCGAGTGCCGAGTGAAAAGCCTCGCCGAGCGCCAGGGCCGTATCTTCGATGGTATGATGTTCGTCAATGTGGAGGTCGCCTTTTACCTCTATGTCCAGATCGCAGCCGGAATGGCGGGCCAATTGCTCGAGTATATGATCGAAAAAGCCCAGGCCGGTGTGAATTTGGCTGCGGCCTTGCCCGTCGAGCAGCAGGCGGATGGAAATATCGGTTTCGTTGGTGGTGCGGCGCACCTGAGCGCTTCGGGCCGGCAGGTGCAATAAGCGCCAGATGTCGGCCCAGTCGGTAGTAGCCAATGCAATGACCTCTTGCAGGGTTTCGGCGCCGTGGGGTAGTTCGGTAGCGCCGAGTTGTGGGGATCCGTTGAACCAGATGCCCCGGCAGCCGAGGTTTTTGGCCAATTGTATGTCGGTGAGGCGGTCGCCGATGACGAAAGAGCCGGCCAGATCATAGCTGCCGTCCATGTAGTGAGTCAGCATGGCGGTACCCGGTTTGCGGGTGGGCAGCTTGTCGTGGGGGAAGCTGCGGTCTATGCACACCTCGCTGAAGTGGATGCCTTCATTGGCGAAAGCCTGCATGATTTTGTGGTGTGCCGGCCAGAAATTTTCTTCCGGAAAGGAATCTGTACCGAGTCCGTCCTGATTGGTGACCATGACCAATTCGTAGTCCAATTCCCGGCAAATGCGGGAGAGCCAGTAAAAAACGCCGGGATAGAATTCTAATTTCTCTAAGCTATCCAATTGATAATCATGCGGTTCGAGGGCCAATGTGCCGTCGCGATCAATGAAGAGTACTTTTTTCACAGTGCAGCGTATTGTTGGAGTGATTGTATGAGTTGGCTGTTTTCGTCGGGTGTGCCGATGGTGATGCGCAGGCAGCCTTCGCAGAGGATGACGCTGGAGCGGTTGCGCACGATGATGCCGGTTTGCACCAAAAACCGATACAGTCCGTCGGGGTCGCCGACGCGGACGAGCACAAAATTGGCAGCCGTGGGAAAAATATGTTCGGTGATGGGCATTTGGGAAAGCGCGTGTATGAGATGATCGCGCTCCCGGAGAATGGTGCTCAGTTGCTCCTCCCAGATTTCGGGTTGCCGGAGGGCGTTCATGGCAGCCTGCTGGGTGAGGATGTTGATGTTGTAGGGCGGTTTTATTTTGTTGAACCACCCGATCATGGGCGCTTGGGCGAAAGCCATGCCGAGACGGATACCGGCCATGCCGCAGGCTTTGGAGAAGGTTTGGAGTACGACGAGGTTTTCATGTTGCTTGATGCGGCTCAAGATGCTTTCTTGCCGGGAGAAGTCGGAGTAGGCTTCGTCCACCACCACGATGCCGGGAAAATGACGGATAAGCGCCGTTATTTTATCTATGTCGAAAGCATTGCCGGTGGGATTGTTGGGGCTGCACAAAAAGAGCAGTTTGGTGCGCTCGTCGGCGGCATTGAGGATGGCGTCCACGTCGGGTTGGAAATCCCGCGAAAGCGGAATGTGCAGTACTTCTACGCCTGCAATGTCGGCGCTCACCTCGTACATGCCGTAGGTGGGCGGCAGGGTGATGATGCGGTCCTGGCCGGGATTGCAAAACATGCGCACTAAGAGGTCAATGGCTTCGTCGCTGCCGTTGCCGAGAAAAATCTGTTCAGGTAGTACATCTTTCCATGTTGCAATTTGCTGTTTGAGAGGCCATTGCAGTGGGTCGGGGTAGCGATTGAGGCCGTTGTCGAAGGGGTTTTCATTGGCATCCAGAAAGATGGAAGCCTGTCCCTTGAACTCGCTGCGGGCGGAGGAGTAGGGCCGCAGTCGGGCGATGTTGGGGCGGAGGAGGCGGGTGAGGAAGTCGGACATTCTTTTTGAGTTTTATGGGCGGGTAGAACCCGCGGGATAGCCCGCACGGTGGAACCTCGCATGGGCGAAAGGTAGAACCTCGCACGGGCGAGCAGGTTCATGTTCTTATCGTTTGGCTTTAAAAAAACGCGTGAGCAATTCCGCGCAGGTCTCCTCCCGGACGCCGTATTCCACCGTCGTTTTGGGATGCAGCAGCGCCTTCCCGAAACGCATGAAGCCCCGTTTGTCGTCGGCAGCGCCATATACCACCCTGCCGATTTGCGACCAAAACAAAGCGCCGGCGCACATCGCGCAAGGCTCCAGGGTGACGTAGAGCGTGCAGTCCGGCAGGTACTTGGCGCCCATATTGTTGGCGGCGGCGGTGACGGCAATCATCTCGGCATGGGCGGTGACGTCGTGTAGTTGCTCGGTTTGGTTGTGGCCCCGCGCTATGATTTTGTTGTCGCACACCACGACGGCGCCTACCGGAATTTCGCCTTTCAGCAGGGCGGTTTCGGCCTCTTTGATGGCCTGCTGCATGAAGTAGTCGTCGCTGTAAACGGAAAGCATAATGCCGTAAATTGATGTGTTTTGAAACGGCCCGAATCGCTTCGGAACCGCGCAAAAGTACTACATTTGCAGGCGTACCGTAAAATTTCACTGTTATGAAAATCATTTGCATCGGCCGCAATTATGTGGAGCACGCCAAAGAATTGAACAACCCCATACCGGAGCGCCCGGTGGTTTTTATGAAGCCGCCCTCTGCGCTGTTGGTCAACGATAAGCCTTTTTATTACCCGGAATTCACCAAAGACCTCCACTACGAGGCCGAGGTGGTGTTGCGGATTTGTAAAAACGGACGGCACGTGCAGCCGGAGTTTGCTTCCGAGTATTACGATCAGATTGCTTTCGGCATTGATTTCACAGCCCGCGATTTGCAGGACGAACTGAAAAAGAAAGGCCACCCCTGGGAAATTGCCAAAGGATTTGACGGCTCGGCGGTCATCAGTTCGTTTTTTTCGATAGAAACAGCTCAGCGCGAAAAGGGCGTAGAGTTCAAACTGCGCAAAAACGGCGAGGTGGTGCAGCACGGCAACACTTCCGACACCTTGTTTTCTTTCGATTCCATCATCGTGCATGTCTCGAAGTTTTTCAAACTTCAGGTGGGCGATTATATTTATACGGGTACTCCTGCGGGCGTTGGGCCGGTGCAGATAGGCGATAAATTGGAGGGTTTCCTGTTTTTACAGGAGCGCTTCGAGCATGTGCTGACTTGCGATGTGAGATAGAGCTATAAAGCACCACAGCCCCCGGAAACTGAGTCCCGGAGGCTGTGGAAAATTTTATTTTTTAGAACAGAAAACGATCACTCCAATTTGAAGCGCACCGGCAGGTTGAACTGCACGCGTACGGAGCGGCCCCGCTGTTTGCCGGGAGTCCACTTAATGTTGCTTTCATTCATCATATTCACTACGCGGAGAGCTTCCTGACCGCACTGGGCGCCGATGTCGCGCACGATGCGGGCATCTTTCACTGTACCGTCTTTTTCTACCACAAAGGTGATAACCGCAGTACCTTCTACGCCGTTTTCGCGGGCGATGGCCGGATACTTGATGTTCTTGTAGATGAACTCAAGCATCTTTTTGTCGGCGCAGGCCTTTTTGGCTTCGGTAGTAGCTTCATTTTCGCAGCCGGGGAAGCGCGGCATTTCTTCTACCACTTTGAAGATTTCCACGTCATTGTCTTCAGCCGGCGGCGGCGGTGGCGGTGGTGGTGGTGGCGTGGGCTTGTTTTCATCTGCTTTAGGCGGTGGTGGAGCATTATCCTCTTCAATATCCGGATCCGTAAACGGTGTGTCATCTTCCAGTACCGTTTCGTTGGGTACTTCCTGAATCACCGGCGGTGGCGGCGGCGGTGGGGGTGGCGGCGGCTCGGCGGTACGCGGCGGCTCTACCTCGATTTCTTCTTCGAGGGTATCCATATAAGAGGATACGTCCACGGTCTTTTCGTATTGTGTCCAACCGAGTGCCAGCACGGTAATACCGACGGAGAGCGCCAGGCCGAGGTTGAAGAACGTCGGGCTGAGACGGAACACATCCGCTTCGGGGTACTTGTTGCGCACTTCGAGATCGGCGGCATTCATCGAAGACTTATACTTGTCTCCCATTCCCCGAGCTGATTTCTGAGCTAAAGAATTGCGGAAGTAAAGAATAAGTCCAACAACGACGGCAGCCATACCGAGGAACGCCAAGCCTAATTGCATGCTGTTGACTTCCATACTTTTGACTGTTTATTTTGTGAGAAAAAGTACTTACAACGGGTAAGATGAGGCTGCATTCGTTTTTGGCGTATGCTGGCCCAATTTTTTTTATCCAACGGTAGCTTCGTAGGCGGCGGCGTCCATCAGTGCCTCCACTTCGGAAGGATCGCTGAGTTCGATTTTTACAATCCAGCCTTCGCCATACGGGTCGCGGTTCACGGTGGTGGGGTCGTCGCCCTGCTTCTCGTCCAAAGCCGGATTGAATTCCAGAATTGTTCCGGAAACGGGCATGAACAGTTCGGAGGTGGTTTTTACAGCCTCTACGGTGCCGAAAACATCGCCCTTGTTGAGGCTTTCGCCAACGGAATCCACCTCGATATACACCAACTCGTCCAATTCGCGCTGAGCAAAATCAGTAATGCCGATGTATGCGGTGTTGCCGTCGGAGAGCCGGAGCCATTCGTGATCTTCGGTGTATTTTAAATCTGCGGGAAATACCATGATTTTTCTTCGTTTTGTAAAGCAGTTCGGAAACGGCTCCAAAAATAGGGATGTTTGTAAAACCTGCAAGCACGCGGCCTCTTTTTTTTCTATCTTTGCCGCTCAATCTCTTCAGGGGTGCCGCGCTATGGGTGCGGCTGAGATCATACCCTTTGTTTCGCTTCGCAGGCGAGACAGGAACCTGCCCGGGTAATGCCGGGAAGGGAAACTGCGCGACAGGGGGTCGTTGCAACGCGCCGTTTTGCCCCTGAAACGGTGGATTCTATCACCGTTTTGCTTTGTTTGCACATGAATTTTATCATTTTTTCTTCCTCCGCGATGCTGCGCAGCGCAGCATTGTTCGTCTTCTTTTGTATCATGTTTTTGGCCACAGCCGGCGCTCAAACCCTGCTCAGTGGCCGGGTGACCGATGCCGCCGGACAAGCCTTGCCGGGCGCCAATGTGCTGGTATTGGAGCGCTCGCTGGGCGATGCCGCCGATGCCGCCGGAAATTATCGCATTGCCGGACTGGAACCCGGCACATTGCGGCTGCGCGTTTCTTTTGTGGGTTATGAAACGCTGGAGCGCAAGGTGGTCGTAGCGGCGGGTACTCCCGAACTGCGCCTCGATTTTCGCCTGCAAGAACTCAGCCTGTCTATGGAGCCGCTGATTGTGCGGGCCACCCGAGCCACCGAACGCACGCCCATGACTTTTACGGAATTGGACAAAACCGCCATCGCGCGAAACAACACCGGCTTGGATGCGCCCTACCTTTTCCGCTGGACGCCCTCTGCCGTAGAAACCTCCGATGCCGGCGCAGGCGTGGGTTACACGGGCATTCGCATCAGAGGCAGCGACGCCACCCGCATCAACGTGACCATCAACGGTATTCCGCTCAATGACTCGGAATCGCAAAGTGTGTATTGGGTGAACATGCCCGATTTCCTCAGTTCCGTAGAAAACGTGCAGATTCAGCGCGGCGTGGGCGCTTCTACCAACGGGCCGGGCGCGTTCGGGGCCAGCATCAACCTGCAAACCAAGCCCTTATCCAATGAAGCCTTTGCAGACCTGAGCCTCGGCGCGGGTTCGTTCAACACCTGGCGGCGCAATGTCCGGTTCGGCAGCGGCAGATTGGGCAACGGTTTCAGCATCGAGGGGCGGTATTCGCACATCAGCTCCGACGGGTATGTGGACCGCGCGGCCTCCGATTTGCGCTCCGGGTTCCTCACTGCCGGCTGGACGGGCGACCGCAGCTTGCTCAAATTCAACGTCATCACCGGGCAGGAGCGCACCTATCAGGCTTGGTATGGCATTCCCAAAGACTACCTCAAAGACCCGGTGCTGCGCCGATTCAACCCCGCCGGAACCGAACGCCCCGGCGAGCCTTACGAAAATGAAACCGATAACTACCGCCAAACGCATTACCACCTGATTTACAACACTCAATGGCATCCGCGCTGGAATCTCAACCTCGCTTTGCACTACACGCGCGGCGCCGGTTATTACGAGCAGTATAAGGCGCAGCAGGCTTTCGCCAAATACGGCCTCGACAACGTGACTACGGATAATGACACCATTCGTCGTACCGACCTTGTGCGCCAACTCTGGTTGGACAATCATTTTTACGGCGGCGTTTACAGCCTCATCTGGCGCAGCGAAGACGAACGCACCGAGGTGACGACGGGCGGCGCTTACAGCATTTACGATGGTTTGCACTTCGGCGAGATCGTGTGGGCGCAGTTTGCCGGCTCCATGACAGGCCGTCACCGCTATTACGAAAACGAGGCCCGGAAAACGGATTTCAATATTTATCAGAAATGGAATCGCCGCATCGGGTCGCGCTGGGATGCTTATTTGGATGTGCAGTTCCGCCGGGTGGGTTATGATTTTCTGGGGTACAACAGAAACTTGGAGCAGGTGGGCCAAAATGTGGCGCTTTCGTTTTTTAATCCCAAAATCGGCGCGCAATACCAGGTCAATGCCCGCAGCCAAGCCTACGCCTCCCTCGCCGTGGGCAGCCGCGAACCCAATCGCAACGATTACACCGAAAATACGCCCGATACTCGCCCGCTGCCCGAACGCCTCTACAATGTAGAAACCGGCTACCGGCACAGCGGTCAACGCGGCGCGCTGAGCATCAACGGGTACTATATGTTTTATCACAATCAGTTGGTGCTCAATGGTCAAATTAATGACGTGGGCGAATACATGCGCGTGAATGTGGCCCGTAGCTACCGTCTGGGATTGGAAATGATGGCCGAGTATCGCCCTGTAAAATCGCTGCGGTTGGCCGCCAATTACACACTGAGCCGCAACCGGGTGGCTGCCTTCACCGAGTATGTGGACGAATACGATGCAGATTTCAACTGGATCGGGCAGCTTGCCGTGGAGCGCCGCCAAACACACCTAGCTTTTTCGCCTTCGCACATTGCCAACGCAGAAATGGAGTGGAATCTGTGGACAGACGCCTCCGAGCAGCGCCGACTGAGCGCCACGCTGATGAATAAATATGTGGGCCGTCAGTTTATAGACAACTCCTCGGATGTGGCCAATGCGCTGCCGGCTTATTTTTACAGCGATCTGAGGTTGGAATTTCAGGTGCGGCCTTCGTTTGCGCGGAATCTGGGGCTGAGTTTGTTGGTGCAGAACCTGTGGAATGCGCAGTTTGCCTCCAATGCCTGGTCGTACCGGTATCGGGCCGAGGGCGCGCTGTCGCTCGATCAGGGTTTCTTTCCGCAGGCGGGCCGGAACGTGCTGCTGGGGCTGACGCTGGGGTTTTGATGGCTGTGAGCGGATGGAGTCGAAATTTCGCACATGCCCCGCTCGCGCGAGATTCCATCTTCATCTTTACCACACCCGGCGGGACGCTCATTGCTGCCCTTTTTTCAAATCTTCCAGATTTTCATTCAGCCGTCGGAGTTCCATCAGGATAGAATCGCGCTGTTTCGAGCCAGTCAGCGATTCAAAAATGTTCAGCAATGTGTTGGAGAGCGAGTCGGCGATGGAGGATTTTGGCGGGTGTACTAATAATATGGTGTCGCCATCAGATAGGGGCGTACTTTGGATGCCGAGGTCAACGGCAATGCCGGAAGCGCCCAGAAAGCTCTGCTGTTCTATTCGGAATTTTGAATCCGCCGGGATGACCGGTTCTTTATCCAATTCCAACCGGATGATGAACAACCCTTTTTCATCCAAACCAATATGCCTCACCTGTCCGATGGGGAAACCTTTGACGGCCACTACCGAACGCTTCGTCAGTCCATCTGCCTGATCTGTGCGCAGATAGACGGTGCGATGCTGGTCTGTGCAGGAAAAAAGCAGCAGGAAGAAGAGGAGTATGGGTCGGAATTGCATGGCTTTTGGATGAGAGTCGGGGTCAAAAATAAAGCGCTGTCCGGGTTTCTTGTTATTTTCGGGTTAAACATATTTCCTGCGGGCGAACACTATTAACGCCGCCTGTTCAAAAGCGCGGCCTTTAGCAATCTTCATCATTCGACTGAAAAGCAAATGTTTAACACAAAAGCCTTGAGAAACCTACATGGGCGCTCTTGTAGTCATATCTGTTAAAACTAAAATATGACAGATTTTGCACTGCTGCGTAAAATCAATAACTTCGTCCTGAATTTATCACAACAGTTACCTTATGAAAACCGCTATTCAACTACTCAGTGCGATGTGCCTGCTTTTGTGGGCGCCATTTGCATCTGCCCAAATGAGCATGGGCGCCAAGCGCGGCGATTACACCTTCGGCATCAACGCCGGTTATGCCTTCCAATCGAGCGACGTGCGCAGTGCCGGCAACGGCGGCGGCTTCGGCCTCACGGCAGGTCGTACCCTGTTAGCAGGGGCCTACTCTCCGATTTCTGTGGACTTGCGCGGGCGCCTGCTCTATGCGCGCACGTTCGGCTTAGACCCGCTGCGTTCCTTTCAGATTCAGAACAACAAAGCGCTGAACGGCACGCAGGGATTGAACTACCTGAGCTACCCGGCCAATTTGGACGAACCCCAGGGTTTTGTTTTCCAAAACTACCGCACCACCATCGGCGAGATGTCGGCTGAACTCGTTTTTACCCTCGAAGAACTGCGCCGCAAAACGGGCATCATCGCCTCTGTGTACGGCGGCATTGGCCTCGACGGCTTTCACAGCAAAATAGACCAGGCCGACGCTCAGGGCAACGAGTACTTCAGCGCTTATGCCAACCTGAACGACAACCGCCCCATCGCCGCCATCCTCCGCGATCTCAAAGGCAGCGTCTTGGACGGCACTTATGAAACCAACGCCGATGGGTTCGACGATCTCCCCAAATTTCGCGCCATGCCTTCACTTGGCGTAGAACTCGGCTTTCACCTCACGCCCTCTCTGAGTTTGCACGCCGGGCACCGCCTCACGTTTTCCGGCACCGATTTGTTGGACGGGCACCAGTGGTCTTCCTCCGACAAAGACATGTACCACTATACCAACTTCGGCATTACCTACCGTTTCCGTCCGCCGGCCAAGCCCAAACTGCTGCCGCCCGTCATTGACATTACTTCTCCCTCCACCCGCACGCACTACACCAACGACCCCAACGGCTTGGTGCGCGCCCGCATTACCAATGTGCGCAGCGCCGGCGATGTGTATTGTCGCGTGAACGGCCGCGAGACGCCATTCAGTTTCAGTGGGGAGCAGTTTACCCTCAACTTCCGGTTGCAGGAAGGCCGCAACGAGGTGGTCATCACCGCCAAAAACACCGCCGGTTCTACCAATGCCGATGTGCTCATTATTTTGGAAGGCGTGGTATTGCCGCCTCCGCCTCCGCCGCCGGTGGGCTATGCGCCGCGCGTGTCCATCAGCAATCCGTCGGGCGGGCAGGCTACCGTGAGCGAAGCGGTATTCGCTTTCCGCGCAACGGTGAGCGACGTATTGAGCAAAAACGACATCGAACTGACGGTGGACGGAGTGCGCCGCGACTTCACTTACGATTCCCGCACGGGCGCCGTTTCTACCCAACTCAATCTGCGCGAGGGTGTTAACCGCGTTCGGGTGAGCGCCCGCAACAACTTCGGCTCCGATGCCGCCGATGCCGAAATTCGCTACGAACCGCGTCGTTTCCAGCCCGTTGTGCGCATTACCTCGCCCGAAAACCGCAGCGAAACCACCGTCAACTCCGCCACTGTGCAGGCCGAAGTGCGTTATGTAGAAGCCCGCGACGGCATCAGTCTGTACGTCAATGGTCGCAGCATCAGCACTTTTGAATTTGACGCTGCCAGAGAAACATTCCGGGCCACCGTGCCGCTCAACGAAGGCTCGAACACCATAGAACTGACCGCCCGCAACAGCACCGGCGAGGCCCGCGACGGCATCTCCGTCACTTACCGTCGCCCGGTGGTGCAAAGCAATCCGCCGACCGTGCGCATCACCTCGCCGGCATCGGGCAGTTCTACCACCGAAGTTACGGCCAATGTTGAGGCCACCGTGCGCGAAGTGACGCGCCGCGAGGATGTGTCCTTCTTTGTGAACGGCGCCCGCAGCGACAATTTCACTTTCAATGCAGGTACCGGCAGATTCAGCGCAACGGTGAATTTGGTGGTGGGTAACAACGACATCGCCATTCGGGTAGCCAACACCGACGGCAGCGATCAGGCCGCCGTGAGCATTCGGCGCACCGAAAAACCGATAGAAGCGCCACAGCCGCCCCGAGTGCGCATCACCACCCCTGCCAATCAGGCCGTTGTAGCTCGCAACACGGTAGAAGTGCGCGCTACCATTGATAATATTACCGACCGCAACGCCATCAGTCTGTTGGTCAATGGTTCGAGGTTTGCCAATTTCAATTTTAGTACCAATACCCGCGAACTGATTGCCACCGTCACACTCATCGAGGGCAACAACAGCATCCGCGTGGAAGCGACCAACCGCGACGGCAATGCCAACGACGAGGTAAATGTGCGTTTCCAAAAAGCCGTGCCGCCGGTCGTGACGATCACCGCGCCCGACGACAACAGCACCGTTAGCAACCCCGGCGCGACATTGCGGGCCAGATTGCAAAACGTGAACGACCGTCGGCAGATCACCGTGTCGAACAACGGCGCCACACTGAGCAATTTCAACTACAACACCTCCACCGGCGAACTAAGCGCCGAGGTAACACTCACTGAAGGCAACAACACCCTGCGCGTGCGGGCCGCCACCAACGATGGTCAGGATGAAAAATCGGTGAATGTGACGTATCGCAAAGTCGCGCCGCCCACCGTGAACATCACCGCGCCGGACAACAACAGCACCACGACCTCCGCCACCACCACGCTGCGGGCCAGGGTGCAAAATGCCAACAACCGCAATCAGATCACCGTATCGCACAACGGGAATACGTTGAGCAACTACACCTTCAACACCTCCACCGGCGAACTCAGCGCCGAGGTAACGCTCACTGAAGGCAACAACACCCTGCGCGTGCGGGCCGCCACCAACGATGGTCAGGATGAAAAATCGGTGAATGTGACGTATCGCAAAGTCGCGCCGCCCACCGTGAACATCACCGCGCCGGACAACAACAGCACCACGACCTCCGCCACCACCACGCTGCGGGCCAGGGTACAAAATGCCAACAACCGCAACCAAATCACCGTATCTCATAATGGGAATGCGCTGAGCAATTACACCTTCAATACCTCCACCGGCGAACTCAGCGCCGAGGTAACGCTCATTGAAGGCAACAACACCCTGCGCGTGCGGGCCGCCACCAACGATGGTCAGGATGAA
>ERZ761602.951-NODE-951-length-57005-cov-13.407919_pt1 | contig 57005 bp, 34 predicted proteins | sample MGYA00512165_ERZ761602 | MGnify/ENA primary metagenome ERZ761602 (study PRJEB28899, sample SAMN02445085) | bioreactor sludge metagenome | biome: EBPR sludge; isolation source: Thorneside wastewater treatment plant | place: Australia: Brisbane, Thorneside... | reverse complement strand
TTCTTACCGAGTTTTCTAATGTCTTACCTTCTTGCTACAGTGTCAATGAACTTTTGCCGCCTCGTCTCTATACTCCCGTTGGAGTATTTTTTGATTTGCAGCAGGTATCTTCAGGCTTGCGCCGATTAAGATCAAATTTGCCTGACCAACTTTGGGAAAGGACTGCAAAGATACTACGCTTGAATTTGTTTGAGCAAATTTTTGAGCAGATTTTTTTTCACAAAAAATTCACATTCTATTGTGGAAAACTTCATTTGAAGTTGATCTGCTTTTACCCGCGTTTTTCTTTGTGTGCTCACCTCTTTCGGAAAGCGGACGCAAAGGTAAGCACGCCGGATTCATTTGTGCAAGTGTTTTTTAAAATTTTTTTCATTATTTATCAAAACGAACCCGGTGTGTAGAAAATATAATTCGGCGAAAGCCTTCCATTTTTACTTTTTATCAGACAATCGCTGAAAGAAAGCCCTGCTTGAAAGATGGCCTGAAATGAAAAGATAAGAGGAAATTTTTTTTAGTTTCAAGGGCTTCTACGGCGCATAAGTAGTGGGAGTAAGACGGCTCAGACAGTCAGCTTCTCTTTGAGGTAATGCCCTGTGTAGGAAGACGCCGTTTGGGCCAAGTCTTCAGGGCGGCCTTCAAATACAAGGTATCCGCCTGCTTCGCCGCCTTCGGGGCCAAGATCGAGTACCCAGTCGGCGCATTTGATCACCTCCATGTTGTGTTCTACCACCAAAACGGTGTGGCCTTTTTCTACCAGCGCGTTCAGTGCGTCCAAGAGTTTCCGGATGTCGTGAAAGTGAAGGCCGGTGGTTGGCTCGTCGAATATAAAGAGGATGCGTTCGTCGGAGCGCTCTTTACCGAGGAAGGAAGCGAGTTTGACGCGTTGGGCTTCGCCGCCGGAAAGCGTGCTGGAGGATTGCCCCAATTTGATGTACCCAAGCCCGACATCGGCCAGTGGTTGTAGTTTGGATACGACGTCTTTGACATCGGCAAAAAACTCGATGGCTTCGTCCACACTCAGGTTGAGTATTTCAAAGATGTTTTTGCCTTTATACAGCACATCCAGCACCTCGTCTTTGAAACGCCGCCCCCGGCAGTCTTCGCACTCTAAGTGTACATCGGCCAGAAACTGCATTTCCACCACAATTTCCCCATCTCCTTTGCAGGTTTCACAGCGACCGCCTTCCACATTAAAAGAAAAGTGTTTGGGTTTGAAGCCCCGGATTTTGGAAAGCTGTTGACCGGTCATCAGGTCGCGGATGGCGTCGTAGGCTTTGACGTAAGTGACCGGATTGGAACGGGAGGACTTGCCTATGGGACTTTGATTGATCATCTCGATGTGCGTAATGCGTTTCCAGTCGCCGTCGAGAGCGGTGTGGAGGCCCGGAGCTTTGGGTGTGCTTTGGCCCAATTGGCGCATGAGCGCGGGATAGAGAATATCGCGTACCAGCGTGGTTTTGCCGGAACCGGAAACTCCGGCTACCACCGTGAGCGCATGTAGCGGAATGCGTGCTGTGATGTTTTTGAGATTGTGCTGCCGGGCGCCGGTGATCTGGATGAAATCGCTGAGTTTCCGACGGACGGCGGGCACGGGGATGGCCATGCGCCCACTCATGTATTTGGTGGTAAGACTTTCGCCGGCCTCCTTATATATATGGTGGTAAGGCCCGGCAAAGACGACCTCTCCGCCAAAGATGCCTGCTTTGGGTCCGATGTCCACCAGATAATCGCTGTTTTTGATGACGTCTTCTTCGTGTTCTACGACCACGACGGTGTTGCCCAGATCGCGCAGGGAACGAAGCACCTCGATGAGGCGGCCCGTATCGCGGGGGTGCAGCCCTACGCTGGGTTCGTCCAAGAGGTACATGGAGCTGGTGAGATTGCTGCCGAGTGTGCGGGTGAGGTTGATGCGCTGGGTTTCGCCGCCGCTGAGGGTAGAGGAGAGGCGGTTGAGCGTGAGATATCCCAAGCCTAATTGGTTCATAAATTTGAGCCGGTTGCCGATTTCGAGGAGGAGTCGTTTGGCTACCTGCAATTCGTACTCGCTCCATTGGATGTTTTCAAAAAAAACAGGCAGGTGGGCGATGGGAATGACGGTCAGTTCTGAAATGGCTTTGCCGCCGATTTTGACATAGGATGCCTCTTTGCGCAAACGCCCGCCCCCACAGGCACGGCAGACGGTACGCCCCCGATAGCGGGCCAGCATGACGCGGTTTTGTATCTTATAGGTATTGCGTTCCAACTCGTCAAAAAAGGCATGAATACCCTCGAACTTATCGTTGCCGTCCCAAAGCAGTTTTTGCTCCGCTTGGCTCAGGTCTTGATACGACCGGTGTACCGGAAAGTCGAAATGATGGGCTACCGAGAGGAAATGGTCTAACCAGAGGCCGTGTTTTTCGCCTTTCCAGCAGGCAACGGCGCCTTGGTAAACAGAGAGTGTTTTGTCGGGGATGACTTTGTCTTCATCAATGCCCATGACCATGCTGAAGCCCTCGCAAACGGGGCAGGCGCCGAATGGGTTGTTGAAGTTGAAAAGTTGGGGCGTGGGTTCGGGGAAGCTCATGCCGTCCAACTCGAAGCGATTGTTGAAAAACTGAGCCGGTTGGTTTTCCACTTCCACGATGCACTCGCCTTCACTTTCGTAAAAAGCAGTTTGAACAGAATCGGCTACGCGTTTGAGGTTTTCGGCATCGTCGTGGCTGACGGCAAAGCGGTCCACCAGAATGCGAATATCGGAGCCGTGTATTTCATGAAGTTGCTTTTTCAGAAAGGGTTCTCCGGATTCGAGCATGTCCTGAATTTGTTGCAGGGCGCCGTCTTTCCAGATTCTGGTGTAACCTTTTTGAAGGAGGAGGTCGAGTTCGGAGGCGAGTACGCGATCCTTATATTTATATGGCAGCGGTATGAAAAGTTGTACGCGGGCGCCGTTGTTGCAACTTTGGATGTAGCTTGTGACATCGGAAACCTCGTGTTTTTTGACCACATTGCCGGAAACGGGCGAATAGGTTTTCCCAACGCGGGCGTAGAGCAGCCGCAGGTAGTCGTAAATTTCGGTGAGGGTGCCAACGGTAGAACGCGCATTGGCGGTGCTCACTTTTTGCTCGATGGCGATGGCCGGGCAGATGCCTTTGATATAATCTACATCCGGTTTTTTCATGCGCATGAGAAACTGGCGGGCGTAGGCAGAAAGACTTTCCACGTAGCGGCGCTGGCCCTCGGCGTAGAGGGTGTCCATTGTAATAGAAGATTTGCCCGAACCGGAAACACCCGTGACGACGACGAGCTGGTTTTTGGGAATCTCTAAGTCTATGTTTTTCAGGTTGTTGGCTCTTGCGCCTTTGATGAATATTTTATCGCGGAAAGCACCTTTTTCGGCAACTTCGGCAGTCGTTCGTTTGGCCATAATTTTCGTCGAGTGAGCGGGGGTATAACAAAGGCCGCAAGGGAATGGTTGAGGGGCCGAGCGGAACGTATATTACTATTCAGCAGGTCTCCAAAAGCTACGAGCTACGAGCCGTGAGCTATGAGTCTGTTTTCTCGTTCATAAATTAGATTTTCCATTCGGGGAAATTCAAAATATCCTATTGGAAATAAGGCTCTTTTTGATTTTGAAAAATCAAACTCGCAGCTCGAAACTCGCAGCTCGCGGCTTTTTGCAGGGCGAATGGATGGTTTAGCTACCCGCCTGCTCCTCTGATTGAGATGCTTTGAGCAAAGAAAATACAATGCCCGATGCCAGAGCCAACGCAATGATACCCAGAGATATGGCAGCCGGCAGGTGAACCCAATGGCTGATCAAAATTTTGACGCCCACAAAAAACAGGATAAAAATGAGGCTGTACTTGAGGTAGCTGAATTTATCGAGCAGGGAAGCCAGAACGAAATACAGCGAGCGCAGGCCCAGAATGGCAAAGATATTGGACGTGAACACCAAAAAGGGGTCGGTGGTAATGGCAAAAATAGCCGGTATGCTGTCAACGGCGAACATGACGTCGGTTGTTTCAACCACCATAAGGGTTACAAACAAAGGCGTGACAGCCCATACTTTGCGGTCTTTGACGGGCAGCCTGACAAAAAAACGGTCACCTTTGAATTGCTTGAGCACCGGGTAGAATTTACCGATGATGCGCAAAATAGGGTTCTTGCCGGGATTGATGTCCTCCTCGCCTGAACGCAGCATTTTGTAAGCAGAATACATGAGCAATGCCCCGAAAACGTACACCATCCAATCGAAACGTTGCACCAAAGCAGCTCCGATACCGATCATCAGTCCCCGGAATACCAAGGCCCCCAGAATGCCCCAGAAGAGCACGCGGTGCTGATACTCCTTGGGCACCATGAAGTAGTTGAAAATGAGGGCAATAACGAAGATATTGTCCATACTCAACGACTCCTCAATGAGGTAGCCGGTGATGTAGAGGACTACGGCTTCGCGACCGCTCAGGCCGCCGGGATTGGCCACCCAACCCTGCGTATATGCGTGGTAAACGAAGATGGCGAAGGACAAAGCTACTGTGACCCAAAGGCCCGTCCAACGAAGCGCAGAACGGGTGGTAACAATCTCGTTTTTGCGGTGAAAAACGCCGAGGTCGAGCGCCAGAAAAATAAAAATCAACGTGATGAATCCAATCCAGATGGCCATAATGTACGGGTGGTTCCGATAAGCGGAACGGCGGCAAAGATAGGTATTGATTCAGATACTGTGCCCAAAACTTGGCGACATGGCGTGCAGCTTATATATTCGCGCTTTCTTGAATTCCCTAACGAATAAAAACCTTTGCTTCATGGCCACGAAAGGAAAAAGCCGGATTGACCGATTTTTGGGCGTTATCGAACGATTGGGTAACGCGCTCCCCCACCCTGCCACGCTGTTTGCGGGCTTTGCTTTATTCATCGTTTTGTTGAGCGGATTTCTGAGTCTGTTCAATTTGGAGGTGATACACCCCGGCACCAAAGAGACGGTCACGGTGACCAACTTGCTGTCTGTGGCGGGCCTGCATCGCATTCTGACTGGCATGGTGACCAATTTTACCAATTTCGCTCCGCTCGGCACCGTGTTGGTGGCGCTGTTGGGCATCGGCATTGCTGAAGGTTCAGGGCTGATCGGCACGGCACTGCGACTCATTGTACTCAAATCGCCGCCGCGCCTGCTCACTTATGTCATTGTGTTTGCGGGTGTTATCTCCAACACAGCCAGCGAAGTAGGCTATGTATTGCTGGTGCCGTTGGCGGCCGTCATTTTTTTGGCGGCAGGGCGGCACCCGTTGGCGGGTTTGGCGGCGGCGTTTGCCGGCGTGTCGGGCGGTTACAGCGCCAATTTGTTTTTAGGAACCATAGACCCCTTGTTGGCCGGGCTTTCGCAGGAGGCGGCTCGCATTGTACAGCCCGGTTATGAGGTGAATCCTGCCTGCAACTACTATTTTATGGCGGCATCCACTTTTCTCATCACACTATTGGGAACCTGGGTAACGGAAAAATTGGTAGAACCTCGCCTCGGCCAGTACAACGGTGATGAAAAACCCGAAGAGGTAAAACCCTTGTCGCCGGAAGAAAGAAGAGGGCTGCGATTTACGCTCATCGCGGCGGTGTTGTTCACTGCTTGGGTGATGTTCGGCCTCATTCCCGAAAACGGATTTCTCCGCGATCCCGAAACGCACAGTATCCTCAAATCGCCGTTCATGTCGGGGATTGTGGCGCTGTTGTTTCTGGGTACAGCGTTGCTGGGCATTGCTTACGGCTGGGGGGCGCGCACCATCAAATCAGACGAAGACGTGATGAAAGGCATGGGCAAAAGCATGCAAACACTGGGTTCTTACATCGTGCTGGTGTTTTTTGCAGCGCAATTTGTGGCGTATTTCAACTGGAGCAACATCGGGCTGTTGGTGGCCGTCAAAGGCGCGGAAGGACTGCGCGCTTCGGGGCTGGGGCCTATTCCGCTGATGATTTCGTTTGTGGCGGTTTCTGCGCTCATCAATCTGGCGATGGGCAGCGCTTCGGCCAAGTGGGCCATCATGGCGCCGGTGTTTATACCCATGTTTATGCTGTTGGGCTACACGCCGGAGTTCACGCAGGCCGCTTACCGCGTGGGCGACAGCGTTACCAATATCATCTCTCCGATGATGTCGTATTTTGCGCTCATTGTCGCTTTTATTCAGCGGTACGACAAAGGCGCGGGTATCGGCACGGTGGTGTCAACCATGCTGCCCTACACGGTGGTGTTTTTCGTAGGATGGGTTAGTTTGCTCATTATCTGGATATTATTAGGTTTGCCCCTCGGCTTCGGCGCGGGTATGTTTATGGAATAACCATTGGGTAAGGAAATGAAAAGCAGCACATGAAAAAATACCTGATTCTGGCATTCACCTATTTATTGAGTTCTGCATCCGGAGCGCTGATTGTCAGCCTGTTAAACCGCCCCAAAGAAGTCGTCATTCGCGAAGATGCGCCTCCTCGTTACGCCTCGCAAGGCCAGGACCCGCTTGATGAAAACCGGCCCAGGTCGTTCATCAGCACTTCGCCTACCGAATTTACGGCGGCGGCGGCGGCGGCTACTCCTGCCGTGGTGAACGTAAAAACCATACAGCGCAAGGGCGCTTTTCACTTTTGGGGCGAGGGCATGAGTACGGCTACGGGTTCGGGCGTCATCATCAGCGAAGACGGATACATCGTTACCAACCAGCATGTGATCGCAGGCGCCGACGCCATAGAAGTGACGCTGCACGACAAACGGGAATTTGAGGCAGAGTTGATCGGCGTTGATTTGTCCACTGATCTGGCCTTGCTGCGCATCCGGGCCGGGCGGCTCAAAGCCCTGCCTTTCGGCAATTCCGATTCGCTGCTGGTGGGCGAGTGGGTACTGGCGGTGGGCAATCCTTTCAACCTCGAGTCCACCGTCACGGCAGGCATTGTGAGTGCTAAAGGCCGCAGCATAGATATTCTGGAAAGTCAGGATCGCATCGAATCTTTCATCCAAACCGACGCGGTGGTGAACCCCGGCAACAGCGGCGGCGCATTGGTCAATTCCAACGGAGAGTTGGTGGGCGTCAACACGGCCATCATCACGCGCAGCGGGCGTTACGAGGGCTATTCCTTTGCGGTGCCGGCCAATCTGGTGCGCAAGGTCATCCGCGATTTGCGCGATTACGGCACGGTGCAAAGGGGCTTGCTCGGCGTATTTATCGAAGACATCGGCAGCAAGCAAGCCGAGGCAATGGGGCTTTCCGCCGCGGAAGGTATCCTCATAACGCGGGTATCGCCGGGCAGCGGCGCCGATGATGCCGGCCTCCGCGAGGGCGATGTCATTGTGAGTATTCAGGGCGTCAAAACCCGCACCATGGCTGAGATGCAAGAGCAGGTGGGCAGGTTCAGGCCCGGCAATAAATTGAAAGTGGAATACATCCGGGAGGGTAAAAAACGCGGCGCTTCGGTGGTGTTGAAAAGCAAATCGAACGATGTTTCGCTGACGGATGCGGGAGAACAATCGCAACTCAGAGAACTGGGATTTGAACTGCGCAGCCTGAATGCCGAAGAACGGCAGCGCCTGAATATCAAGGGTATAAAGGTCATCAGTATTTACCGCGGCACTCCTGTGGAAGGCACCAATATGGAACCGGGCTTCATCATTACCAAAGCCAATGGCAAAACAGTGCAGGCGGTAGATCAATTAGCTAAGATCATTTCCGGGGCGCAGGGAGGCAAAGTTGTACTGGAAGGCGTGTACGAGGATTACAAAGACAAGTACTACTACTCTTTTGAGGTAAAATAACCAGATAATTGTCTGATAGTGAAGGGGGAACTCCGTCAAATACAACTTCATAGCCCCCTTCACCAACAGACTTTTCAGAATCCTCCCAATCGGAAAGTAAAGGTACCGACCGGGCTGCTGAAACTCTTGTTATCCAACTCTGACGGAAGGCGATCCACTCCGTTGACCCAACGATAGCCGCCTGTAACGGCCAATTTGAAGAAGTCGAACACATTGAATTCTACTCCAAGCTCCGGCGTCATCACAAAAACGCGATCTGAATAGAACGTTTGTTTGCTCTGGCGCAGTTCAGTGCGACCCCAGCCGATGCGCGCGCTGCCGTAGAGGTGCGCTACTTTGTAAGATTTGGGCACATAGCCCAGCCAGAAACCATTGTGTTTGAAGCGAATATCGTACAGCTCCTGACTCACGCTGACTTTGGCCAGGTCATTGCCCAACCCGTACCAACCTATAAAAAAGTCTTCGAGGATGAGCGCGCCGCCGCCGCCTACATCGGAGATGGATTCGCCGTTGATGGAACTGATTTCTACAATCGGCGAGCCGAAGGCGCCCACTACGTTGAGGTCGCCGAATATGGTTTGGTGCCGCTGAGCTTGAAGGGTACAAGCCGTCAAAAAGGAAACTGCGATCAGAAGATTGCGCATAACATTGAATTTTTTGTGGTTAAACATGACGTTGTTTTCAGAAGGATGTATCGCAGCGGGGGCTACCCCTATGGCGGTGGTTGATTTTTTTTACGATTTCGGGTTTAAGGTTTCGGGTTGGAACCGCCCACCGCATACTGGTTCCGGGTTTCCCCTCGTTTAGAAGATAAACTGCCAAAGCCGCGCAAGGCGCGGGTCAGCGATAAACTGCGAAGCAGATTACCAACATGTTCCTGCCCCGACGATAAGATTACCATGCCTGTCGGCCCACAGTACAAAAAACTTTTTTTATCACTTTTTCAACAAACATTTGGAATATAATTCCAAGCCGCATACCTTTGCGCCCGATTTGTATTTTTCAATACATCCATTGTACGCGATTTCTTCCCCCGGGTCGGGAATTTTTCTTCTTCAACAGGTATGGGCGCGCGTTAACGGATGATTGAAAGCATCTGTTAACCGGGTTTTGTGAGCTTCCTACCGAAGCCTCAACGCTCACATCGTGTACTTACATGACCACAACCACTTTTGCTGAACTCGGCCTCTCGGAGGCAGTGCTCGCTTCCGTCACCGACATGGGCTTTATCAACGCTACGCCCATTCAGGCAGAAGCCATTCCTGTATTGATGACCGGCAAAGACATCATCGGGCAGGCACAAACCGGCACCGGAAAAACTGCCGCTTTCGGCATTCCGCTGCTCGAACGCATGACGCCCGACAAGTATGTGCAGGGCCTCATCCTCTGTCCTACCCGCGAGCTGTGTCTTCAGGTAGCCGACGAAATGAAAAAACTTTCCACCCACTCCAAAGGCGTACAGGTGGTTGCCATTTATGGCGGCGACTCTTACGAACGCCAGATCAAAGCCCTCAAAGGCGGGGCCAACATCGTGGTGGGCACGCCCGGCAGAGTTATTGACCATATCGGCAGGAATACCCTCAAATTGGAAAACCTCCAAATGGTCATTATGGACGAAGCGGACGAAATGCTCAATATGGGCTTCCGGGAAGACATGGAAAACATCCTCAGCGGCACGCCCGAAGAACGCCAGACGGTGCTCTTCTCGGCCACCATGTCGAAGGATATTCTGGCCCTCACCAAGAAATTCCAGCGCGATGCCCAACTCATTAAAGTCACCCGCGAAGAACTCACCAACAGCAATACTTCTCAGTATTATTTGGATGTCAAACACGGCGCCAAACTCGAAGCGCTCTGCCGCCTGATGGATGTGCAGCAACTCGAACTGGCACTCGTGTTCTGCAACCAGAAACGCATGGTGGACGAAGTAGCCGAAAAACTGCGCGACCGCGGCTATCCTGCCGAAGCGCTGCACGGCGACCTACCGCAAGCCGCTCGCAACGTGGTGATGAACCGCTTTCGCAACGGCAGCCTCAACCTGCTGGTAGCTACCGACGTGGCCGCCCGCGGTATTGATGTGGATGACGTGGATGCCGTTATCAACTTCGATATGCCTTACGACCCCGAAGTATATGTACACCGCATCGGTCGCACCGGCCGCGCAGGCCGCACCGGCAAGGCTTTCTCTTTAGTGTCTGGCTCTGATCGCCGCCGCCTGTGGGACATCAGCCGCTACACAAAAGTAGAGGTGGAGCGCATGACGGTGCCCAGCTTTCAGGATGTAGTGCGCGTTCGCCGCCAGCAGTTCACACAGCGCGTACTGACTACCGTGGAAGCCGGCGGATTAGAGCCGTTTGAAGGATTGCTGCCCAAACTGCAGGAAATGGGCATGAGCACCGAACAAATTGTGGCCGCATTGGTCAAAATGAACTTCGGCGAACTGAAAAACGAGTTTGTTCAGGAAAATATAGACGCTACCGCAGAACGCAAGGCTGCTCCCAAGCGCGAGGCTTTCGGCAAAAAAGCGGAGTTCAAACCAGCCGGCAAAAACAAGGGCGGCTACGCAGAGCGCAATACGCCGCGCAGCGAACGCTTTGATAAAAAATCGGGCAAGCCGTATCCTTCCGCCCGTGGCGGCAGCATGACCCGCTTGGTCATCAACATCGGCAAACAAGAGAAAATCAGCCCCTCGAACATCGTGGGTGCCATAGCCGGCGAGTCGGGCATTCCGGGCAGCGTGCTGGGGCAAATTGATATTTTCGACCGCTACACCAGCGTGGACGTACCGGCTACCCTTGTGGACGAGGTACTGCGCGGTATGTCGGGCGCCAAAATCAAAGGCAAAAAAGTACGGGTCAGCGTGGAGAATTAATTCATTGCGTTTGATCTGAAATAAAAAAGGCGCCTTCCCGATGCAATGGGGGGCGTCTTTTTTTTGCTTGTGGTTTGGTTACCACTACATTGTCGAAGCGGCACGCCACAAGATGCTTGATATCATATCACCAGGGGCCGTTCTGTTTTACCTGATAAAACCGCTGGCCGTCAAACCGATAAAGACCTTGCCCCGTACCCCACCACATGTTTCCAGACCTGTCCTGATACATGCTCTGTACACAGCAGTTCAGCCCCTCAGCAGGCGTAAACACAGTGAAAGCGGCTGCGTTCGGCAAGGAAATAGAAGGATCAAACCTCGTAGTACTTCCTCGCGCTGTGACCCAGATAATACCCGACTCCTCTATGTATATGCCCCAAAATTCGATTCCGCCCAATCCGTCTTTGGGCGTGTATTCCGTCAATGTTTTCCCATCATATTTGCAAATACCGTTTTTCATGGTAAACCACATATTCCCAGCTTTATCCTCCGCGATGCCGCCGGCGTAGTTCTCGCCCAGATTTTCTTTTTCTACGATATTGACCATTGTTTTTCCATCATAACGAAAGACTCCATTTTCAGAAGAAGCAAACCAGATGTTTCCTTTTTTGTCTTCCATGATGCCGGCCACGTTTACAGGTGGAAGCTGTTGAAATAATGAAAAACATGGCTGCCCCTTGCCATCGGCAACCGGATCATACCGGTAAACGCCCCCGTGAGTACCCACCCAAACAGCACCCGTTTTGTCAACCAAAATGCCTTTCCGGGTTATATCAACATGGTGAAGCCCCTCCTTTGAAGCATAATTTTTAAAGGTTTTTCCATCATATTTATACACGCCCTGATCCGTTCCAAACCAAAGGTTGCCATTTTTATCTTCATTAATGGCATACACCGTTTTGTTGATAAAACCATCAGGATCAGAATAGTAGATTAACGCCTTTCCGTCATACTTCACTACGCCTTGTCCAATGGTGCCGAACCATAGATTCCCCCTCGAATCCTGAAAAATACTCCGGATATATTGACTGACTAAAGTAGTGTCAAAATCGGGAGCCAAAGGAACTGCCTCGAAGTTTCTTATGACTGTTGGGCCTGGAATTGAAAGGTTCGGGCCTTTAAGTGTGTTTGTTTTTTCTTGTCCGTTGCAGGAGGAGAAAATTGCCAAAAGGCCAAAGAGCAATATCCTGTTTAAAGCCATGCCGATAATTTTTGAAAAAAAGATGTTGTTCAGTTGCTTGCGACTCACACCGCCAGCCCGTTCACCATTTGCGCCAACACCTCGTTCAGGCGGTCAATGGCCAGCGGGATGTTCCAGTTGTCTTTGTTGCGCGGCTCCACATAGTTGGAAATGGCGCGGATTTGCAAAAACGGAGCCTGGGTCATCAGGCAGGCGTAGAAAAAAGCGGCGCCTTCCATGCTTTCCACCTGAGCGCCGAGGCGTTGTTGCAGCGCAGCGATACTCGCCTGAGAACCATGTACTTTGTTGACGCTCACGCCGGCTACTTTGGGCAGGAAATCATACGCCGAGCCGCCTTGGTTGAGGAGCAGGCCGTTTTTGAAGGGCGGCTGATCGAGGCCCAGCAGGCCAATGCCGAATGCGTCGGTGAAGCTGCCGTCGGACTCCTCGGCGCCCATATCGCCAAAGACTTCCGAGACAACCTGCACCACATCGCCGAGCGCCAGGCTGCGGTCATAAGCGCCGCAAATCCCTGCATTGATGATGAGATCGTAGCGCTGTGCGGCCAGGATTTGGCCCATTGCGAAAGCGGTGGCGGTGAGACCAACGCCGGTAACGAGCAGCGTGACATTGAGCCGTCCGTACTGAAACTGGGACTGGCCATGCGGCACAAAAGCATTTTTGAGGTGCTGCTCCAATGGCAATATTTCGAAAGGCGTGGCAGCAACGATGAGCAGCTTCATTTTTTAATTGGTTTGGAATAGGTGAGACCAAAAGCCGGCGTGATGCCGAGATAGGAATGCCAGGCAGCGGCAAAGTCGAAAGCGAGGCCGCCGGGCAGGGTGTATCCGGCGCCGAGGCTGGCCGAGGCAGGCTGAGTGGATGCGCCCAAACGGAGGAATACCTGCTCGTGCGGGCGATACTCGAAGCCGGTTTTGGCGCGCAGAGGGAAGTCAATGTCTTTTTCCAACTCAAAGACAACGAGGAGTTTATCCGAACTTTCGTAAGCCAAGCCCGTGCGCAGGAGGGTGGGCAGGCGGTCGCCGCCGCGAGTGACGGTTTGCACCGGATTGGCCACATGCAGGCCGAGGAGGAGCTTGGGCAGCAGGCGGGTTTGTAGCCCGATTTCGGCGTTGAGGGTAAGGGTGTTGCCGTAGCCGGGAATGCGGGTAGTGAACACGTTGATCTGTGCGCCGATGGAAGTGCCGGGGAAAATTTGCCGCCCGTAGGCCAATCCGAAGCGCTGTTCATTGTACTCTTTCATACCGAAATACTGCACCGACACGGCAAAAGCGCCGCCGGAAACGGGCATGGCATACGCGGCGCCGAGGCTGCGGAGCTCGGCCAGCAGAAAGCGTTGTTCACCGAAAACCAATGCCGCCGGGCGATCGAGCATGCCCAATCCGGCCTGATTGGACAGGGCGCTGTGTACATCGGTGAAAACCACGCCGGTGTTCCCCATGCCTATGCCGCGGGCGCCGGCAGCGGGCGCAATGCCGGTTTGGGCTTGAAGCGCAGCACAGAACGCCAGTGCAGTGATGCTGTTGAAAAGAAAAAGTAAGTTTGATTTCATCCGGCATTGGTTTTGCCGGGCTAAAATAGGCAGTTCGCTGCAACTGGCGCGTTTTTTCTGCACCGATTCATAAGAACTGGATGAGGCGCATGTAAATTGCAAGCCGCAAGCACCCTTTTCGAGGCTTGCGGCTTGTTCATAAAATGATATTTTTCAGCGAGTTATCCCAGTGTAATGGTGTATGTCCGGCCGTTGATGCTGAGCGTAGCCGTGCCGTCTCCGTTAAAAACGATGCTGCCGGTCGAGTTGATGGTTTGGCCATCGGAGCCTTGTCCGGTGATCAAAACTTCGGCGCTGCCACTCTGTATTTTGCGAGTGGTTTTGCTCACGGCCACATTGGTCAGGGTGATGGCTACCGTGCTGGTAGCGCCGTTGCCGTTGCGCAGCAGGCGAGTCTGGCTGCCGTTGCGGGTGCAGGAGCCATTGATGAGGAAGTTGGGGCCGGTCACGAGGTTGGAAACCGTGAGGCTCCCCGTGCCATTGTCATTCGAACTTACTCTGGGCGTTGTGTAAGTCCCGGAGGATTGGAGGTTCATGACGATGCGCTGCGGAACGTTGAACTGATTGCACTGGAGCGTCCAATTGGCTGATGCTGTGTAATCTGCGGTGATCCGGGTATTGCTCAGGCTGCGACTGAAGGTGGTGTCGGCGGTCTGCCCGCAGCTCAGGGAAGGCGCATCGAGGGTGAATTTTTCGGCTATGCTCACCACTTCCGAAATACCGGCAGCAGCGCCTTCCGAATCCGTCATCAGTGCGCCCTCAATGATTACGGCCACTTCATCGGGCGTGATGACAGACTGATCTTTTTCACAGGCGGTGAGCGCCAAGGCGCCGAAGAACAAAGCGAACGTCATCATGATGGTGTTTTTTACAAACATGTTTTTCATTTTGGTAAAAGATTTTGGTGATGAATTAATTGACGGGGCAAAGATGCCGACTCGAAACCGGGGACTGCAAATCGTTTCAACCAATGGCGCCAAATCTTCAATGACCTGTTTGAAAGAGGATATTTGGCCCCGCTCAGGCTGCTTTTTTACCGTTGGTAGGCTGTTCCTTACCGGTCGTTGAAAAGCGTACGCGACTTCCATCGCGAGATATATATTTGTGTGGCAAACGAGAAAAAAGATGAAACATCACACCTATTACACGGCAGCCGCCATCTGGATAGTGATATGGATCATACACGCAGGTGTGTTCAGCGTATTTTTTCCTCTGACAATCAGCATTGTACGCAGTGCCGCCAATGTAGCGGGCATGATGTTGGTGTACTATGTCGCCATATTTTTGGTAGATCGCTATTTAGAACAGCGGCGGCATCTGGTGTTCGGCATATTCATAACGCTGTGCATCTTGATGGCCGTGGTGTTTCGCACGCAAATCAACCTTCTGTTTCCCAGCGAAAATCTGCGCGAGATCGTTATCACCGGCGACGACGTCAACAACGCGCGATTTGGGGCGCTCATCACCAGCATTGGAGTGGCGCTTATGGCCGTTTTATTGCGCACCCGGCAATTGAGAGCCATACAGGAAAAGCGCCATTGGGAGCTGCTGTCGAAAGAGCGGGAAGCCCAGCTCCGCCTGTTGCGCTCGCAGATCAATCCACATTTTTTGTTCAACAACCTCAACAACATCTACAGTCTGGCAGTAGCCGGCTCCGACAAAACCGCGCCTATGTTATTGCGTCTGAGCCAGTTGTTGCGATACGTCACCTACGAAACCCGCGAAGCCTTGTCGCCGCTGGCCTCCGAAATCGAGCATGTGCAGGCTTACATTGAACTGCTTCGCATGAGCATGGAAGAACCGGTGCCGGTGGGCTTATCCGTTGAGGGTCAGACCAATTGTCGCGTTGAACCTGCTATTTTATTACCTATCGTAGAGAACTGTTTCAAACACGGCGACTACCACTCCAACCCGAAGGCGTTGATTCGCTTTTCTTTGCAGGTAAAAGCGGAGGGAATACTGCATTTTGTCGCTGAAAACTCTTTTGATCCGCAGCATGTGCAAAAGGACCAGATAGGAGGAGTGGGCCTGGAGAATATTATCAAACGGTTGCAATTGCGATTTGGAGAATCCGCCAGGTTGCAAACTGCCACCATCCGAGATATTTTCAGGGTGGAGCTTGAGATGCCGACGAGTGCCTGATGCAGCGGAATAATATGTTTTTAGAAAACCTCTTCACACTAACATTTCACTCAAATGGAAAGTATAAAAACGCTCCTTCTCGATGATGAATATCTGGCGCTGAACCTGTTGGAGAATTATGTCCGGCAGGTAGAGCAACTGGTCGTTGTGGGCAAATACAAATCGCCGGTGCAGGCATTGGACGTACTCCGAACGGGCGAAGTGGACCTGTTGTTTTTGGACATTCAAATGCCGGGTTTGAGCGGTTTGCAATTGCTTTCAACGCTGCAGCGCCCACCGGTAACGATTTTTACTACCGCATATTCGGAGCACGCGCTGACGGCTTTCAACCTCAATGCCGTGGATTATCTGCTCAAACCCTTTTCTTTCGAGCGCTTTTTGCAGGCCGTCAACAAAGCCCGCACTCTGCTGTTGCCGCCTGCCGTAAAAGTGGACGCGTATCAGGCGCACAAAGATTTTTTCAGCATCAAAGCTGACGGCAAGCTCATCAAGGTGGCTTTTGACGACATCCTGTACATTGAAGGCCTGAAAGAATATGTGCGTATTGTGTGCCGAGACGGGCGGCACGTCACATTGGAAAGCCTGAAAAATCTGGAGGAGAGCATCCTGCCTGCCGAATTTTTTTTGCGCGTACACAAGTCTTACATCGTGGCCAAAGACAAAGTGCAATCGGTAGAGGGCAATGTGTTGCACATCGGCGCGCACAAAATCCCCATCAGCCGCGAGCGCCGCGATGAGGTAGTAGCGGCTGTGTTTATGATTTGAGACAGACGGCGCTCAATTCCCCCCATTTCGCTGCCGTTCCATTTCCTCCTTCAGCTTTTTGAGCGCTTCTTCGGCCTGTTTCACCTGGTTTTTCAATTCCATCAATTGCTTTTCCTGTTTGGCCGACTCGGTGCGAATGGCTTCTATTCGTTGCTTTTCGGCGGCTTCGAGGGCGGCGGTTTCGCGCTCTATGCGTTCTTTTTCAGTGGCCAATTGTTTGCGGGCCTCTTCCACCTTTTTTTGCTCGGCGGCGATGGCGACGGCGGCATCAGATTTCACTTTCGTCACCTGATCCGTAGCTTGTTGCCGCGCCTGATACACTGATTCAGAGGCTGTTTTGCGCGCTTCCGTCACTTCTTCCAATGATTGTTTGCGTGCCGCTTCCACATCCTGCACATACTGGGTGCGCTGGCGGGCCACCGTATTGCGCAGGGTATCCAATTCGCGCTGCGAGCGGTCGCGGGCTTCTGTGATTTGCTGCGTAGCTCTGGTATTCGCCTCTTCAATTTGTCTGGCATATTCTTGCCGGCGCGCATCCGCCGAGGTACGCGCTTCCGCAATGACCTGCGCCGCCTGTTTTTGAGCGGCAGCCACTTCTTGTGCAGCGCTTTCTTTGGCCTGTGCTACCTGTGTAGCCGAAGCCTCGCGCACTTTCAACACTTCCAATGCGATGGCTTCTTTTTCGCGAGCGGCATTTTCGCGGGTCGTTTTCACCGCCTCGGCAGCCTGCGTTTGGGCGGCGGTGCGCTCTGCCAGCGCTGTTTCGCGGGCTTGGGCCACCTCGGCGGCCAGGGCCTGTTTTTCGGCGGCAGATTTTTCTCTCAACTCTTTGATCTGCCGTGATTCCTCCTGTTGGGCCTGGGCAACGGCGTCTGCTGAGGATTTTCGGGCGGCGGCAGCGGCATTAGCCGACTCCTGTTGAGCCAGAACGGCTTGTTCGCGGGCTTTTTGAATTTCCAAAGCCGCAGTTTCGCGAGCCTTCGCAATTTCTCGCGCGGCATTTTCACGGGTCACCACCACTTCCTCTACCGAGGTGTTTTTGGCTTCCTGTTCCTTGCTCTTTGCATCGGCAATGGCGGCGGCGGCTTCTTTTTGTATTTGAGCCAAGCGTTCCTGAGCCGTTTTTTGAGCGTTGCCCACCTCCTGAGTGTATTGTTGCCGCGAGTTTTCCAACTTGGATTCAATTTCGGCTACCTGTGCGGCTGCTTTTGCCTGAGCGGCTTTCACTTCATCAGCGGCGCGTTGGCGGGCAGCAGCTACCTCCTGTGCCGACTGCTCACGCATTTTGGTTTCGGCGGCCTTTGTTTCGGCCATGGCGTGGGCGCTTTCTTCCTGTATTTTTTTAATTTCGTCCAAGGCACGTTGGCGAGCGGCAGCCACTTCATCGGCAATGGTTTTGCGTTCGGCCTCGCTCTTTTGGCGCGCCTCTGCTATTTTCGCAGCTTCCTGCCGGTTGATTTCCTCAATACTCAGGGCAGCCTGCCTACGCGCCTCTGCCACCGATTGTGCGGCCTCCTGCCGGGCGGCTTCGGTTTGTTGCTGCCCTTTTTGTTCCTCTTCAGCTACTTGCTTTTTAATCTGAGCCACCTGTTCGGCGGCGCGTTGGCGCGTTTCGGCCACTTCGCGGGCGGCGGCTTCTTTTTCGGTCGAGGTGCGTTCGGCAATTGCCGCGGTTTCAGCGGCTGCGTTTTGCCGGGCCAGGGCGATTTCCTCGGCGCCTTTTCTGCGGGATTCTGCTACTTCAACGGCAATGCGTTCTTTTTCCAATACAGCATTTTCACGCGTGCGGGCTATCTCGGCGGCGGCCTCTTCTTTGGTGCGCAAAATGAGCGCCGATGCAGTTTCGCGGCTTTCGGCCACCTGCTCCATCGTGGCGCTTGATTGCTGCTGTGCAGCTTCGCGGGCCTGCCGCACCTGATCGGAAGATTCCTGCCGGATGCGCTCCAATTCCCGGTTCGAGTTTTCGCGGGCCGAGGCAATTTCGTCGGTGTATTGCAATTTGGCCTGCTCCATTTTGTCCTTGAGGGTTTTCACCTCCGCAGCGGCTTTATCGCGAGCGGCGGCTACTTCTTTGGCTGATTCCAACTGCGCTTTTTGGACGGCTTCGGCAGCGCGCTGGCGGGATTCTTGTACTTCGAGGTTGATTTTTTCAATTTGCGAACCGGCATTGGCACGGGCCAATCGAATCGAATCGGCCAGCGCGCGTTTCGACTCCTCCATTTGTGCCTGCGCTTTTTGGCGGGCATCGAGCACCTCGTCGGCATACTGTTTCTTTTGGCGGGCCGCATTTTCACGGTCTAAAGACAATTCGTCCTGCAATTGCTGCCGATATCGCTGGGCCTTTTCTTTTTCGAGGGCTATTTCTTTGCGAATCTGCTCTTTGGTGGCGGCCAAATCGCGGCGCAAAGCGTCCAATTCGGCGTCCGAGCCAGATGCGGCAGCGGGAGTATTGACAGCAGGTTTCCCGGGAGTAGCAGCAGGTTTTCCCGGAGTGGGCGTTTCAGGTTTGGCCGTCAACAAGCCGGTATCATTGGCGCCCGGTTTGGTGTAATCCCGTTCGGCATTCGTCACATTGACCACATTGGTTTTGTTGAGGCGTTGGTCGAAGCAAGAAGCCAACATGCGAAAATCGGCCATGCGGTTGGGGTTCACCGTAAACTTCCGCATTTCCTTCGACAGATTGTTTTTAATATAAATGGTATTGATGTCCACTTCGGAGAACCACTGTATGGCATCCAAGTTGATTTGCAGGAAGTTGTGGTATTCGGGGATTCCACCTTCTTCTTTCATCTCGCCCATTTCCATAAAGCGATAACCTTTGCGCAACGAGTTCACATCCATAAAAATAATCTCATCGTCCTGATTGAACTCCACTCCTGCACGAGAGATGACTTTGGCGCGCAGCCCTTTTTCGTCGTTGATGATTTGAATGCTGTAAGTGTAGGTGCCGCGTATCACCATTGTGAGCGGAATGGTGCGCAACAAATGCAAACCGCCTACCGTCAGTTCTTTCTCAATGAAAGTATTGCAATCCTGGGCCAAAAGCCTTGTGGGAGCGAGCAATACAGTGGCTGCAAAAAGCAGGAATGAGGAGATTTTCATACTATTCCATATTTGAACTGGAAAAATAGGGTTTTCCCAGAATAATTTCAAAACATTTAACGGAAGTAATAAAAAAACGATTGCCCAGGACTCAGGCGCGGATGCACTTTTTAATGGCAGAAAGCCGGTCTATGAGGATATTGCCCCGGTAAGAAAAATTGCCCTCCTGATGAAACGCCTCAATAATGAGGTACTGAATGGAGGCGCGGGGCACAAAATCGAAGCGATACGTCTTCCATTCGCGGTGCTCTATGAGCGGAGATTCCCACAGCAGTTGATCTTGCTCGCAGCGTTCGGCGCCGCCCCAGATGCGCAGTTTGAGCGGCAGTTTGTAGCCGGCGTAGGTATTGGAATGCGCCAACGACAAGGACATAGCGAAACACTGCCCTGGCGAGAGCGCCGTTTTCAGGCGTTGGCCCACACTCTCCCAGGTGCCGTTTTCGCGGGTAATGAGGCCCATGTAAGTGTCGCCGTGCACAGGCTCCTGATAGACTCCCCACACGCCGGGCAATATATCGGGGGTGGTGCCGGCCTGGCAGGGAATCCAGCCCGAAGGTACAGTGGCATCTTGCGGTTCTCCTTCAAAAGAAGCATTGAGCAGATATATCTGGAGTTGCGCCACAGCAGGGGCCGAGATCAAAAAAGCTATTAAAATCAAGCGTCTCATGGTATGTATTTATTCACAAAGCAAAGTTAGCCCTTTTTATAAAATAGCATTTTTTTTGTCGGGCAGCGCGCGGCTCAGGCAGCTTTCTCGCTGCGATTCGTACCTTTGTAACACTACACTATAAGTAAGCTACAAACAGCGACAACATGAAATCAACACTTACTTTTCTCTTTCTCCTTTGCGTAACATTAGCTTTGGCTCAGCCTCCCAACGACGAATGCGGCGGCGCTATCCCACTCCCACTTGGCACACCTTCGGCTTGCCCCAACTCCACACCGGTCACGAATACCTTCAATGTGACCAACGTAAATGCCACCCCTACCACGCCCTACCCTACTTTCAGCAACTGCTCCATAGGCAACCAAACCAGCGCCCCGGCCGATGAGGTGTGGTTCTCGTTTGTGCCCAACAGTAATATTATGTCCATCACGGTGGGAGCGGGCTTGTCGTCTCCCAATATCGTCATTTTCACCGGCAACAACTGCTCTTTCCTCACTGCCGTGGAATGTGCGCGCGGGCCTGCGCCGCTGACCCTGACGCTGCCGGTAGTGCCCAACCAGCAATATTATATGCTCATTTCGGGTGGGGCCATCGGCGATCAGGCCAACTTCACCCTCACCATGACCAGTTCGCGGGATTGCAACCCGTGTCTGCAATCGGCCAATTTTGTTGCCTTTCCTCCCCCGCTCAACGGCACCTACAACTCGGGACAAACCGTCAGTTTTTGCTACACCATCACCCAGTGGAACGTGACCGGCACCATTGAGTGGTTGCATGCGTTGGAGGTGGAGTTTGGGCCAGGCTGGGATCTAAATTCTTTCAGCCCCACTCCTCCGCCTTCCTGCGACGGCCAAGGTTCCTGGAACTGGTACGATGGCTGGGTCAGTTGTGCCACCGGACAAACTTTCGGGCCGGGGTTTGCCTATGATTCGGCAGCCGGATTGGGCTGCGGCGGCACCCCCAACGACGGCAACCCCGGCAATAACTGGGGCGATGGCAACAACGGCTGTGCCAATATCGGTGGCGCCGCCAACCCTTCCGTTACGTTTTGCTGGTCTATTACGGTGGGAAATTGCCCCCCCAATACCACCGGAAACAGCCTCAGTGTTATCGTCAACGTATTATCTGACGGAGACTCCGGCTCCTGGAATCAGGTGGGCTGCAACTCCGGCAACCAATACAACTTCCTCGCCTCGGCTGTTTGCTGCGACGACGGCAACCCCTTCGTAACCGACACTCCTACCCGCTGCCCCGGCGTATCCGACGGCACCATCACCATGGAGGGCAGCACGACGGGCAAACCTTACAACTTCTTCCTTTTCAACAGTATGGGGCAGGTTGTTTTTCAGGCCAACGGCATAGTCGGCCCGATAACGGCCTCCAACCTTCCCCCCGGCACCTATTCTGTTTTGGCGGTCAATGTTGAATCCGGCTGCCAGCGTTCCGAATTGGTCGTCATCAACGACGGCGATCCTCCACAAGCCATTGCCGACAACGGCGGACCTTACTGCCCCGGCTCCCCTATTTCCCTGTTTGGAAACTACTCATGGAGCGGCGCTCCAGGCCCGGTGATGTATCAATGGAGCGGCCCCGGAGGCTTTAGTTCCAACCAACAAAACCCCACCAACGCTACACAGGACGGCACTTACAATTTAGTAGTTACTGTCAACGGCTGCCCAGCCCCGCCGGCGAGCACTACCGTAGTGTTTAATCCGGCTGCCGCCAATGCTACGGCATCGCCTGCAACCGTTTGCCCCGGCCAACCCGCTACGCTGACGGCTACCGGGGCGGTCAGCTATGTGTGGGATACCGGCCAAAGCGGCAGTTCTATCACCGTAAATCCCACACAAACAACCACTTACACAGTGACGGCCACCAATGCCTCCGGTTGTACCACCATCGCTTTCGTTACGGTAGATGTGCATCCGGTGCCTCCTCTGTCCATCTCAGGTCCACTCACGGGCTGCGACGGCGATGTGACGGTGCTGTTTCCTGTGGGCGGGGCGTTTTCCCAATACCAATGGAGCAACGGCGCATCGGGTACCCCCATGCCGGTGGATTTGGCAGCCCCGCAATCCGACTTTTCCGTGACGGCTACCACCGCGCAAGGATGTACCGCCACAGCCGACATCAGTATTTTGGTTTTCAACAACCCTGTGGGGAATGCCACCGCTGCCCCGGCGACTATTTGTGCGGGCCAAAGCTCAACCCTCTCGGCCACCGGAGGCGCTACTTATATATGGAGTACCGGCGCCGGCACGCAAAACCTCACCGTAGCGCCTGCCTCAACAACCACCTATCGGGTCACCGTCACAGCAGTGGACGGATGCCGGGACACCGCCTCGGTGACGGTGAATGTAGTACAGCCCATTGCTGCGCCGGTAGTGAGTTGCGGCACGGCTACGCCCAATTCCGTCATCTTTACCTGGCCTGCCGTGCCCAATGCTACGGGCTATTCGGTCAACGTATTGAGCGGTCAAACCGGCACCCTCAACGGCACCACCTACACCGTGTCGGGGCTGGCGCCGGGTACCAACGTCACCATTCAGGTAACTGCCACATCGGGTACAATATGCCCCAACACCACCGCCACCTTTAGTTGCGCGTCGCAGAGTTGCCCGCCCGTGATGGTGGACATCGTCTCTCCGGGAAGTTTTTGCTTCGGTGCAGGAAATTCATCTGTTACCCTTACGGGCAATATCAGCGGAGGTGCAGGCAATGGCGTCCGAACCTGGAGCGGCCCCGGTATTACCAATACAACGACCGGCATTTTCCACCCCGACACAGCCGGCATCGGCAGTCATCCCATCATACTCAGCTACACAGAGGGCATTTGCACCTACTCCGATACGCTGACCATTGTGGTAAATCCGGTACCGACTTCCACTTTCAGCCTTGCACCCGATACGGTATGTGTCGGCACGGCTGCTACCATTACTTACACTGGCTCGGCCACAGCAGGCGCCACTTACATCTGGAACTTCGGAGGCGGCACGGCCACACCGGGAACCGGCCAAGGCCCGCACACCGTCAACTGGGCAACGCCGGGCAGTAAAACCATCACGCTCACTGTGACCGAAAACGGCTGCACATCCACTGTCACCAGCCGAACCGTACAAGTGGATGCTCCTTTGGCAGCGCCCGTCATCTCTTGCGGCACGGCTACGACCACTTCTGTCGTGTTCAACTGGGCGGCAGTGCCCGGAGCTACCGGCTACACCGTCAATGTGCTCTCCGGACCGATGGGAACGCTCTCCGGCACTTCCTACACCGTTACCGGGCTGATGCCACAACAACAGGTTCAGATTCAAGTAGTTGCTCAGGGCAATACCGTGTGCGGCACGAGCAGCGCCACCTTCACTTGCGCGGCAGCGGCCTGCCCGGTCATCAATGTCAATATTGCAGCTGTGGCGGATATTTGCCTTACAGCCAATGCGCCTGTACAAACCCTCACTGCCACCGTCACGGGCGGAGCAGGCGGCGGCACAGGACAGTGGTCAGGGCCGGGTATTACCAATGCAAGCACTGGGGCATTTAATCCCAATATCGCCGGCGTAGGGCAGCACACCATTACTTATACTTATATGGAGGGGCCTTGCAGCCAGTCGGCTACGCGGGTCATCAACGTCTTTGCCACCCCGACGGCCTCGTTCAGTGCCGCGCCTTCTCCGGTTTGTATCGGGCAAACCTCCACGCTCACCTTTTCAGGTAATGCAGGAGGAACGGCCGCTTTTGCATGGAATTTCGACGGCGGAACGGCCACACCCGGAACCGGACAAGGCCCGCATGATGTGACCTGGGCCACTGCCGGCAGCAAAACCATTTCGCTCACCGTCACCGAAAACGGATGTGCTTCCACGCCTGTGAATCAAACAGTTGTAGTGGAAGCCCCATTGGCCGCACCCGTCATCAACTGCGCCACCTCCACCTCTCAAATCGTCTTCTCCTGGGCCGATGTGCCGGGCGCTACGGGCTACACCGTTACCGTGTTGGCCGGACCAATGGGCGTACAAAGCGGCAACACCTACACCGTAAGCGGCCTCATGCCCGGCGATGCCTCTGAAATCAGCGTGACCGCGCTGAGCAACGGGCCTTGCGGGCCGAACAGTGCAACGTTGAGTTGCGTGGCGCAGGCTTGTCCTACCGTCAACATCGCCATAGACCCTGTGGCGCCGATATGCCTTTCGGCCAATGCGCCCACTGTGACGCTCACTGCCGCCATCACCGGCGGCGCGGGCGGCGGCACGCTGGTTTGGTCGGGGCCGGGCGTGGCTGCGGGCAGCAATGTATTCAATCCCAATGTGGCGGGTGTCGGCACACACAGCATTTCGCTGAGTTATACCGAGGGGACTTGCACGTTCAACAGTTCTATCTCTATTGTCGTCCATGCCATTCCTACCTCTGCCTTCAATGTCAACAGCAATATTTGTTTAACTGCCTCGGCTACTGTCAATTACACCGGCACAGGCACAGCCGGCGCCACTTACGACTGGGACTTCGGCGGCGGCACGGCCACACCGGGAACCGGCCCCGGCCCGCACACCGTCAACTGGGCAACGCCGGGCAGCAAAACCATCACGCTCACCGTCACCGAAAACGGCTGCACATCCACCCTTACCACCCAAACAGTGCAGGTGGATGCGCCTTTGGCAGACCCGGTTATTTCTTGCGGTACAGCCACCACTACCTCTGTTGTGTTCAACTGGACTCCCGTTCCGGGCGCTGTCATATATACCGTTCAGGTATTGAGCGGCCCGACGGGAACGCAATCCGGCAATTCTTACACCGTTACAGGGCTGATGCCGGGGCAACAGGTGGAAATACGAGTGACCGCCGAAGGCAACAATGTCTGTGGTACCAGCAGCGCCACCTTCACTTGCGCGGCAGCGGCCTGTCCTGTCATCAATGTCAATATTGCAGCTGTGGCGGATATTTGCCTTACGGCCAATGCGCCTGTACAAACCCTCACTGCCACCGTCACGGGCGGAGCAGGCGGCGGCACAGGACAGTGGTCAGGGCCGGGTATTACCAATGCAAGCACTGGGGCATTTAATCCCAATATCGCCGGCGTAGGGCAGCACACCATTACTTATACTTATATGGAGGGGCCTTGCAGCCAGTCGGCTACGCGGGTCATCAACGTCTTTGCCACCCCGACGGCCTCGTTCAGTGCCGCGCCTTCTCCGGTTTGTATCGGGCAAACCTCCACGCTCACCTTTTCAGGTAATGCAGGAGGAACGGCCGCTTTTGCATGGAATTTCGACGGCGGAACGGCCACACCCGGAACCGGACAAGGCCCGCATGATGTGACCTGGGCCACTGCCGGCAGCAAAACCATTTCGCTCACCGTCACCGAAAACGGATGTGCTTCCACGCCTGTGAATCAAACAGTTGTAGTGGAAGCCCCATTGGCCGCACCCGTCATCAACTGCGCCACCTCCACCTCTCAAATCGTCTTCTCCTGGGCCGATGTGCCGGGCGCTACGGGCTACACCGTTACCGTGTTGGCCGGACCAATGGGCGTACAAAGCGGCAACACCTACACCGTAAGCGGCCTCATGCCCGGCGATGCCTCTGAAATCAGCGTGACCGCGCTGAGCAGCGGGCCTTGCGGGCCGAGCAGCGCAACGTTGAGTTGCGTGGCGCAAGCTTGTCCTACCGTCAATATTGCCATAGCCCCTGTGGCGCCGATATGCCTCACCTCTGTCACTACGCCCATCACGCTGTCGGCTACCGTAACTGGCGGCGGAGGCGCAGGCACGCGCACCTGGGCCGGGCCGGGCATCACCAATGCCGCAACGGGCGTGTTCACCCCCGCTACCGCCGGGCCAGGCACGCACACCATTTCGCTCACTTATCAGGAAGGCAATTGCAGCTTCAATGCCTCTATGACGATAACGGTCGTTGCACAGCCGGTGGCCGGCTTTACGGCTCCTGCGGCGGTTTGCATCGGCGCTGCCGCAACGCTGAGCTTCAGCGGAACGGCGCCTGTGGTATCTGATTACACCTGGAATTTCGACGGCGGAACGGCTACCCCCGGAACCGGACAAGGCCCACATGATGTGACTTGGGCTACAGCCGGCAGCAAAACCGTATCGCTCACCGTAGGCATCAACAACTGTTTGTCGGCGCCTTTCCAACAAACCATACAAGTAGATGCGCCATTGGCCGCGCCACAAATCACCTGTAGCGGCACCACTACATCCATCACCTTCTCTTGGGCTGTTGTTCCCGGCGCCACGGGGTATCAGGCTGTGAGTACCAGCGGGCCGCAGGGCGTTTTGAGCGGAACCACTTATACCGTGAGCGGGCTTTCGCCCAATACCTCTGTGACGGTTCAGGTGACGGCGCTGAGCAATGGGCCTTGTGGCAATAGTTCTGCCGAAGCTACCTGTATTGCTCAAAACTGCCCCACTTTGACCCTCAGCCTCACCGGCACTCAGGCCATTTGTGCAGGCGATCCGGCGCAAGTAACCTTAAATTTTGCAGGAGCAAGCGCCGGGCCGTTCACCGTGAGGTACAGCATCAACGGCGGCACGCCTCAAACCGGCGTTTTCACCAATGGGCAAAGCATTCCGGTGCCGGCAATCGCTACTACTACCATCACCGCCATTTCCATTACCGACAATTCCCTGCCGGACTGTGTGTACCCGTCTTCGGCCACTTGGACGATCACCGTGAACCAACCCGTAAGCGCCGGTACGCCCACAGCCGCTGCAAGGCTCTGCGCAGGCGTGGGTACTACACTCATTCTGAGCGATTTATTAGAAAATGAAACGCCCGGCGGCACTTGGTCTGAAACCTCCGCATTGCCTTCTTCCGGCGGGGCATTCAACGCAGCGTCAGGCACTTTCACCGCATCAGGGCAAGCGGCCCGCACCTACACTTTCCGATACAGCGTACAGGGCGCAGCGCCTTGCCCGGCTCAACAATCTACGGTGACCGTCATTCTGGAACCCTCTCCGCAAGCCGATGCCGGCACCGATCAAACCCTGACCTGCAACATGGGCATGGTGAGCATAGGCGGTTCGGGAACGCCTGTTGGTCAGGACATTACCTATCTTTGGAGCAGCGCAACACCGGGCGTCACCATTGCCGAACCGACGGCCCGCATCATCGAGGTGGCACAACCCGGCACTTATGTACTCACCGTTCGCAACGACATTGGTTGCACCGCGACGGACGAGGTGGTGGTCGGCGCTGATTTTGCAGCCCCCACAGCAGAGGTAGAGGTCTCCCCGATTTCCTGTTTTCAGGCCGGCGACGGGGCGCTCAACATTACCCGAGTGAACGGAGGGCAGGCACCCTACCTGTATTCCTTAGACGGCGGAGCTTTCGGCGCGCAGCAGTTTTTCACAGGTTTAGGCCCCGGACGGCATACTTTGGTCGTGCGCGACCACAACGGCTGTTTTTCAGAATTGAGTTTTGTACTTGACAATCCGCAGCAACTGATCGTAAACATTCGCACCAATCTGAGCGGCGTCGAAAATCTGATACAGCGTGGCGACAGCGTGCAATTGGAGGTAGCGGTGAGCGGCGGCGCAGCCATAGACAGCATATTCTGGAAGCCGGATTCGATTTCTCAAAACGCGACCCTCATTCGGGTGCAACCACGCATTGCCACTACTTACAGCGTAACGGTGGTGGACGCCAACGGCTGCCGGGCCGACGATCAGATCACCATTTATGTGGAGCACGATCGCAGGGTATTCATTCCCAATGCCTTCTCGCCCAACGACGACGGGGTGAACGATGTGTTTAGCATTTTTACCGACAACAGTCAGGTGGCGAATGTACGCTCGTTCTTCGTGTTCAATCGCTGGGGCGAAGCCATGTTTGAGTTGTACAATTTCCTGCCCAATAACCCTTCTCTGGGTTGGAACGGCAAGCACCGCGGCAAGGCCATGAACAGCGGCGTGTATGTTTATGTGGCCGAGATAGAATTCACCGATGGCGAAGTGATTATTTATAAAGGAGATGTGGTGTTGACGCAGTAAGCGCTCCAGCCGCTACCATCGGAGACCGCAGCAAGCCGGAAAGCCCAAGAGCTTTGCTTTCCGGCTTGCTTTGTAGAAAAGCGTCTTCCCGTATTTTCACAAGCACCTCATTTTAAAGCATTCACATTCTTTGTAGTGGGGCAAAAATAAAGTGTTCATTTTCTTTAGGCCAAAGGATTAGATAAGACACTTAAAATGAAACGTTTACTTATCTAATCCTTTGGCGAAAATGACCACTTTATTTTTTTATCGCCCCTTTCTGACATTACGATGACAAAAATCACCCCCCGGCGTGACGGTTGTCATTCAGCCCTGGAAAACCCTCGCGGTATCTTGCACCGAATTTCTCAACGATTGTACCCGTATGAAAGCTATTTTTTTTCTCATCATCCTTAGTTTGATAGTAGCGGCAGGCTTTCTGATCGCCTTTATCTGGGCTGTTCGCAGCGGACAGTACGATGATGATTACACGCCTTCTGTACGGATGCTGTTTGATGACAACAAAGAGGAAGCAAACGAAAAACAATAATTATCTAAAACATTTACCTGATGGCACAAGTGGAAAAATTTCAGTACGACAATGAGATTGTACGAAAATTCATCATTGCGTCGGTCTTGTTTGGAATTATCGGGATGGTGGTAGGGCTGCTTTTGGCCCTGCAGTTCGTCTGGCCGGAGTTGAACTTCGGTATTCCTTACACCACCTTTGGACGCATTCGCCCGTTGCACACCAACGCGGTGATTTTTGCATTTGTGGGCAACGGCATTTACATGGGGGTTTATTACTCCTTGCCGCGCCTGCTCAAAACGCCTATGTGGAGTAAGTTGCTGAGCAACATCCACTTCTGGGGCTGGCAACTCATCATTCTCTCCGCTGCGGTCACTTTGCCATTGGGTATTACCAGTGCGCATGAGTACGCCGAATTGGAATGGCCGATAGACATTGCCATTGCTTTGGTATGGGTTGTGTTTGGCCTCAACATGTTTATGACCATCATCAAGCGGCGCGAGCAGCACATGTATGTAGCCATCTGGTTCTACATCGCCACTTGGGTAACGGTGACTATGTTGCACATTTTCAACAATATAGAAGTACCCGTGAGCCTGTGGAAAAGCTACCCGGTAGCTGCCGGTGTGCAAGACGCGCTCATTCAGTGGTGGTATGGTCACAACGCGGTGGCCTTCTTCCTCACCACGCCATATCTGGGCCTGATGTACTACTTCATGCCCAAGGCGGCCAACCGCCCGGTGTATTCTTACAAACTGTCCATTATTCACTTCTGGGCACTGATTTTCATCTACATCTGGGCCGGCCCGCACCACTTGCTTTATACTTCATTGCCCGACTGGGCGCAATCGTTGGGTACGGTGTTCTCCGTGATGCTCATTGCTCCGTCTTGGGGCGGTATGCTCAACGGCCTGCTCACCCTACGCGGCGCCTGGGACCGCGTGCGCGAAGACCCTGTGCTGAAATTCCTCGTGGTGGCCATCACGGCTTACGGTATGGCTACGTTTGAAGGCCCGATGCTCTCTGTGAAATCGGTGAACGCCATCAGTCACTACACCGACTGGACCATCGGCCACGTACACATCGGGGCTTTGGGCTGGAACGGCTTTATGACATTCGGTATCATGTATTGGCTCATCCCGCGCATGTACCGCACCAAGCTCTATTCTACTTCTTTGGCCAACACGCACTTCTGGATCGGCACTCTGGGTATCCTGATCTACGCCATCCCATTGTACTGGGCAGGTTGGACGCAGGCACTGATGTGGAAACAGTTTACGCCCGACGGCTTCCTGAAATATGCCAACTTCCTCGAAACAGTGACGCAACTCAAGTGGTTCTACGCAGCCCGTGCGGTTGGCGGTCTGATGTTCCTCAGCGGTGTGTTCATCATGGTTTACAACCTCATCAAAACGGCCGCTTCCGGCGCCTTCTTGGCCTATGAAGATGCCGAGGCGCCTGCCCGCGAAGTGTATGTGAAGCACAAAGGCGACCACTGGCACAAGCTGATTGAGCGCAAGCCTGTGCAGTTCTTGTTGGTGAGCCTTGTCATGGTAATGATCGGCGGTATGGTGCAGATTTTCCCGATGATACTGATAGACAGCAACGTACCGAAAATTGAATCCGTCACTCCTTACACGCCACTCGAACTCGAAGGCCGCGATATTTACATCCGCGAAGGCTGTCTGGGATGCCACTCTCAAATGGTGCGTCCGTTCCGTTCTGAAACCGAGCGCTACGGCGAGTACTCCAAGTCGGGCGAATACATTTACGACCGTCCGTTCCTATGGGGTTCTAAGCGTACCGGCCCGGATTTGCATCGCGAAGGCCGCGGCAACAAACAGTCCAAATCCGACGCATGGCACTACAACCACATGCTGGTACCGCAAACTGTATCGCCCGGCTCCATCATGCCGTCTTATCCCTGGCTCATTGATCATGAGTTGAACACTTCCCGTACTGCCGACAAAATCAAGGTGCTGAAGTTGTTGGGAACGCCATATCCAGACGGCTACGAGGCTATTGCAGTAGAAGACCTGAAAAAGCAGGCAGCTCAAATAGCCAAGAACATGAAGGCAGACGGAGCAGGCGTAGAGGACGACAAGCTCGAAACGCGCGAAATCGTAGCATTGGTGGCCTATCTGCAAAGATTGGGTACCGACATTCGCCCGCAAAAAGCGGCTGATGCAACAACATCCGGCAACTAATCCATGAACAAAATAGGGAGGGTCGGGCTTCCGGTTCGGCTCTCCTGCTCTAAATCAGCATTGCCATGTTCAAATACATTATAGAAAAAGCCGGAGACGTCAACTGGATGGGCATTTCTGCTATGGTGACGTTTTTTGCCATCTTCATCATCGCGTCTGTCGTTATCATCCGCCGCAACCCGGATTACATCAACAAGATGTCCAACATGCCGTTGGACGACGGCACACAACCTATTAATAACCAAGAAACTGCATACAGTCATGAAAAATAATCGTTTCAAATTATTACTCACATTTGCCGTAGCGCTGGCTCCGGCCATGCAGGTTTGGGCACAGGATGCCGCTGCTGCTCCCGCTGCACAAGCTGATTCGGGCTTTTTCGGAGGTCTGTTTGCCAACACGGTATTGCTGGCCACCGCCATCATCGCGCTGGCATCCGTCATTGCCATCTCGCGCCTGCTCAGCGCTGTAATGAAAGAGCAGCAACTCAAAATTTACAAAGAGCACGGGCTGGAATCTTACTTGGCCGAAGTTAAAAAAGATGAGAGCAGCACCGCTTGGGACCGCCTCATCAAGAGTTGGACGAAAGCAACGCCGGTGGCCAAAGAGCAGGATGTTATGCTCGATCACAACTACGACGGCATTCGGGAATTGGACAACAGCCTTCCGCCTTGGTGGGTGGCCTTGTTCTACATCACCATTGCTTTTGCAGTAGTGTATATGGCTTACTACCACTTCTCCGGCTCCGGCCCGTCTTCCAAAGACGAATATGATATTCAAATGGCCAAAGCTCAGGAAGAAGTGGACCTCTACCTCTCCAAGCAAGCCAACAAAGTGGATGAGAACAGCGTGGTGGTACTCACCGATGCCAACGAAATTGCGCTGGGCAAAACTGTTTACGATGCCAACTGCGTAGCTTGCCACGGAGCAGCCGGCGAAGGTGGCATTGGCCCGAACATGACCGACGACTACTGGATTCATGGCGGCAGCATCAAAGACATGTTCAAGATCATCAAAAACGGCGTGCTCGAAAAAGGTATGCAGGCTTGGGGCAGCCAATTGCGTCCGGTGGACATGCAGCGCGTAGCCAGCTACATCATGACCATGCGCGGCACCAATCCGCCGAATGGCAAAGCACCGCAAGGTGATCTGTACAAAGAAGAGGCAGCTCCTGCTGAAGGCGCAGCTCCTGCCGAAGGTGCAGCTCCCGCACAGGAAGCCGCTCCTGCCGAAGGGCAGCAGTAATATCCATTTTTCTCGCAGAGCTGTTAGCTTTGGCCTGTTACAACTCGCTAAAGCTAACAGCTCTACTCCCGCCTACTGCCCACTGCCTTCCCTATTTCCTTCGTCCATCGGGACAGGCTCTACGTCATCGGGAGGACTTCGCTTCGCTCGACTGCACACCGCCTACCGCACACCGAAACCCCACCCCATTCACATCATGAACGCCTGAAAAAGAAACTTTTAAAACACGACCATGGATCCGATAGAAGCCATCTACGATACCGAGGAGTATCGGGACCGCATTGCCACCGTTGACGAGCAAGGCAAGCGCGTATGGATTTATCCCAAAAAACCTAAAGGCAGATTTACGAATATGCGCACAGTGTTGAGCTGGGTGCTGTTGGTATTTTTATTTGGGATGCCGTTTGTAAAATTCAATGGCGAGCCTTTCCTGCTGTTCAATGTATTGGAACGAAAATTTATCCTGTTCGGCATTGTTTTCATGCCGCAGGATTTCCACCTGTTTGGGCTGGCCATGCTCACATTGGTGGTGTTCATTGTGTTGTTCACGGTAGTTTTCGGGAGGTTGTTTTGCGGCTGGGTTTGCCCACAGACCATTTTCATGGAAATGGTTTTCCGAAAAATAGAATACTGGATTGAAGGCGACGCCGCCGCCCAGCGCAAACTCAAAGCCGCGCCCTGGACTTCAGAAAAAATCATCAAAAAAACAGCCAAGCAGGTCATCTTTTTCCTCATTGCCATATTGGTATCGAATACTTTTCTGGCCTACATCATCGGTGTGGACGAGGTGATTAAGATTGCTACCGAACCGGTGAGCCAACACCTCGGCGGGTTCATTGCAATGGTGCTGTTTTCGTTCGCATTTTATTTTGTCTTTTCCTACCTGCGCGAACAAGTATGCGTGGCTATATGTCCGTATGGCCGTTTGCAGGGCGTACTGCTCGACCGCAACTCCATCGTCATCACTTACGATCATGTGCGCGGCGAACCCCGGGGCAAAATCCGCAAAGAGAAAAAAACTGCCGGTTCGCCGGTTTCAGATATTGCTGCCTCCGTCACCGAAGCCGCTGCCGAAGCCAAACCGCTCGGAGACTGCATTGACTGCAAACTCTGCATCCACGTCTGCCCCACAGGCATTGACATCCGCAACGGTACGCAATTGGAGTGCGTCAACTGCACGGCCTGCATAGACGCCTGCGACGAGGTAATGGACAAAGTGAACCGCCCGCGTGGCCTCATCCGGTACGACAGTCACAACGGGATCGTGGAGCAACGCCGCCGCATCTTTACGCCCAGAGTGATTGCTTATACGGTATTTTTGTCGCTGCTGCTGGTCCTGAATTTCGCATTCCTCAGCGGACGCACCGAGGTGGAAACCATCATTTTGCGCACGCCCGGCCTCATGTATCAAAAAGTGGACGAGCTGCATATCAGCAACCTCTACAACTACGAGGTGATCAACAAAACCAGCAATGACTTGCCCGTTGAGTTGCGCAGCATCACCGAAGGGGCCGAAATTAAACTCGTAGGAAAGGCCCCTATTGTCAAAGCAGGCGACGTGGGCAAAGGCGGAATGTTCATCATTATGGAGAAATCCAAAACCAACGGACGCAAGAATAGTGTTGTTATCGAAGTGATTTCCAACGGCAAGGTGGTGGACAAGGTGAAGACCAATTTCTTCGCTCCGCCGAAGTAAAGGGAGGCGGTTCAAGGTTCCGGGTTCAAGATTTCTGGTTGCACCGCCTACTGAGAACTGCAAACCGCCTACTGAAAACCGCCTACCGCAAACTGCTAAAATACGCTGAACATGAAACTCAATTGGGGAACCGGCATCGCTCTTTTTTACGGCACATTTGTAGTCGTACTCGTAGCGGTCGTCATCAAATCAACTACTTTCGACAACAGCTTGGTATCTGAACAATACTATGCTGATGATCTCAACTACCAACAACAGTACAACAAAATTGCCAACAGCCTCGATCTGACCAATGATCTGAGCGTCACCACACAGGCTGCCGAGCAGCAGGTAGAACTGCTCTTCCCTACTGAAGTGGGTCAGGCCTCCGGCGAGATTTACTTTTACAATCCTTCCTACAAAGCCGGCGATTTCCGCGTGGCCGTTCAGCCCGACAGCAACAGCCGCCAGGTGGTCTCTACCGCAGCATTGCGGCCCGGCCTCTGGCGTGTAAAAGTGGACTGGCAAGCCGGCGGAAAGAACTATTTTAAAGAGGTGGTCATCACGATCTGATCTCGTGGGCGTACTCTTCTCCGCATTCGGCATCGGCTTGGTAGGCAGTCTGCACTGCATCGGCATGTGCGGCCCCATTGCCTTGGCCCTGCCCTACCAACAGGGCAGTCGCCTGCACGCGCTGGGGCGGGTTTTGCTCTACAATACAGGCCGGGTACTCACTTACACCGTTCTCGGCACCGTCATAGGTTTGGCGGGACGAGGTCTTTTTCTGGCCGGCATTCAGTCGTGGATGTCCATTGCACTGGGCGTTTTGTTTCTCATCGCCGCCCTTTTTTCCATCAATTTAGAGAGCAGAATCGTGCGCCTGCCCGGCATTCATCAACTCAATGCCTGGGTGCAAAGTACGCTGGGCCGTCTGCTGCGCCGACAAGACAGCGCCTCTCTGCTCGGCATCGGAGCGCTCAATGGCTTGTTGCCTTGCGGCTTGGTGTATATGGCCGTTGCGGGTGCCGTCACATCGGGCAGCGCAGCGCAAGGAGCCGCATTCATGGCTTTGTTTGGCTTGGGCACCGTTCCCATGATGGCGGCAGTAGCGATGGCCGGGCAGTTCATCAGCCTGCGTTGGCGCAATCGGGTGCGAAAACTTTTGCCCGTTTTTCTCATTACCTTTGCGCTGTTTTTCATCGCACGCGGTTTGAACTTCACAGTTCCGGCAGACATTCGCTTCTGGGAAACCATGCAGGATCAGCCGATGTGCCATTAAGTATTTCGGATTCCTGATTTCGGATTGTGCAGATATACGTTCGCGGAAATTCGCACTATTCGCTAAAATTCGCGTTCAAAAAATATTCGCGTTCGCGTTTCTGATTCAGGATTTTGGATTCAAGAAACATCAAAATATGAACACATAACCAAGCTTGAGGCTTGAAACTTGCAGCTTGAGGCCGATACAACAGGAAGTAGTAACCACACAAAAATGATAAAGACAGACATCGCCATCATCGGCGCAGGCCCCGTGGGTCTGTTCACGGTTTTTGAAGCAGGGCTTTTGCAAATGCACTGCCACCTCATAGACGTACTCGGCACGCCCGGCGGCCAATTGGCGGAAATTTACCCCAAAAAGCCGATTTACGACATCCCCGGCTACCCATCGGTACTGGCACACGAATTGGTGGACAACCTCATGCAGCAAATCGCTCCCTTCAACCCTACCTTCACGCTGGGCGAACGCGCCGAAACGCTCGAACGCCTCGAAGACAATTCCTTCCTGCTCACCACCAACAAAGGCACGCAAATCAACGCACCCGTAGTGGCCATCGCAGCCGGCCTCGGTTCCTTCGAGCCGCGCAAGCCGCCCATTGACAACATCGCCGATTTTGAAGACAGCGGCGTAGAGTACATCGTCAAAGACCCGGAACTCTACCGCAACAAGCGCGTCGTCATTGCCGGCGGCGGAGACAGCGCACTCGACTGGGCCATCTATCTGGCCGATGTAGCCAAAGAACTGTATCTGGTACACCGCCGCACCGAGTTTCGCGGCGCTCCCGACAGCGTGGAAAAAGCAATGCACTTGGCTCACGAACAGCGCATTACGCTCATTACGCAGGCGCAGGTGACCGGCCTCAACGGCAATGGACGCCTCGAAGAAGTCGTTATCGAACACGATGAGCGGGGGCAGTTTTCGGTAGCTACCGACCACTTTGTGCCCCTTTTCGGCCTCACGCCCAAACTCGGCCCGCTGGAAAACTGGGGCCTCGATGTGGACAAAAATGGTATCAAAGTGGACACATTTGACTACCAAACCAACGTACCCGGCGTATATGCCATCGGCGACATCAACTACTATCCGGGCAAACTCAAGCTCATTCTCTGCGGCTTCCACGAGGCGACGCTTATGTGCCAATCAGCTTTCAAAATTGTCAATCCGGAGAAGAAGCTCAGCTTTAAATACACCACCGTTACCGGCATCAGCGGCCTCGAACAGGGTACGCCGCAAACTGCCTGAGTAGTGGGGCAAAAATAAATGCTCATTTTCTTTAGGCCAAAGGATTAGATAAGACACTTAAAATGAAACGTTTACTTATCTAATCCTTTGGCGAAAATGATCACTTTATTTTTTTATCGCCCCTAAGAGCCTTGTTTTTTTATTTTTGAAAACACCCAATACATCATGGAGCGCATTCTCAATTACATCGGAGGCAGCCTTGTGCCACCGCGGTCGGGCCGTTTTTTAGACAATGTCAACCCCGCCACCGGCCAGGTTTACAGCCACATCCCTGATTCCGACGCCTCCGATGTAGCCGAGGCCGTTGCCGCTGCACAACAGGCTTTCCCTGATTGGGCCGCCGCCGTTCCCGAAGTGCGTTTCCGCATACTCAACCGCATTGCCGACCTCATCGAAGCCGATCTGGAAAGCTTTGCCCTCGCAGAAAGCAACGACAACGGCAAACCCCTATCCGTGGCCCGCAGCGTGGACATTCCGCGCGCCGTTTCCAATTTTCGATTCTTTGCCACGGCCGCCATGCAGTTTGCATCCGAAGCGCATCCCATGCCCGGGCAGGCCGTCAACTATACCCTGCGCCAGCCATTGGGCACGGTGGGCTGCATCTCGCCCTGGAACCTGCCGCTCTACCTCTTCACCTGGAAAATAGCGCCCGCTCTGGCTGCCGGCAATTGCGTGGTGGGCAAACCCTCCGAACTGACGCCCATGACCGCCTTTTTACTCGCCAAAGTCTGCATAGAAGCAGGGCTGCCCGCCGGCGTACTCAATATTGTTCACGGCCTCGGCCCCTCCGCCGGGCAGGCCATTGTCGAGCATCCCTCCGTCAAAGCCATTTCTTTCACCGGCGGCACCGCTACCGGAAGGCACATAGCAGCCACGGCGGCGCCTATGTTCAAAAAACTGTCTTTAGAATTGGGCGGCAAAAACCCCAGCATCGTCTTTGCTGATTGCGATTTCGAGCAGGCCGTTTCCACAGCAGCGCGTTCGGCCTTTTCCAACAACGGGCAAATTTGCCTCTGCGGCTCCCGGATATATGTACAAAAGCCTATTTACGAGCAATTTAGAGACGAGTTGGTCCGCCGTGTCTCTGCTTTGCGCACCGGCGACCCGCTGGCGGCGGATTCCGATCTCGGAGCATTGGTCTCGCGTTCGCACTGGGAAAAAGTGCAGGGATATCTGGCGCTGGCAAAGGAAGAAGGCGGGCGCATTTTGTGTGGCGGAGAGCTGATCCGGCCCGAAGGCCGTTGTTCAGAAGGTTTTTTTCTAAGCCCGGCCATCATCGAAGGCTTGGATGCTCAATGTCGTACCAATCAGGAGGAAATTTTCGGCCCGGTAGTGACCATCCAAGCGTTTGAAACAGAAGAGGAAGTGCTGCAATGGGCCAATGGAACCGACTACGGGTTGGCGGCCAATGTGTGGACGCAAGACCTGAGCCGCGCACATCGGGTAGCTGAGCGCCTGCAAATGGGCATTGTGTGGATCAATTGCTGGATGCTGCGCGACCTGCGCACGCCGTTTGGCGGGGTGAAACATTCGGGCATCGGGCGCGAGGGAGGCTGGGAGGCCATACGTTTTTTTACCGAGCCGAAAAATGTGTGTGTGAAGTATGGGAAATAAAAAAAGCCCTGCTTTCGCAGAGCTTTTGCGCCTCAGCAAGGACTTGAACCTTGGACCTACGGATTAACAGTCCGCCGCTCTAACCGACTGAGCTACTGAGGCAATTTTGCCCCCTTTTTAAAAGAGCGACGCAAAGGTATAACCATCTCCAGAAAAATGCAATCTTTGCAGCGAAAAAAAATTAAAAAAAATTTCAATGAGCTTACTCACCGTAGGAACCGTAGCCTTCGACGACATCCAGACGCCGTTTGGCGAAGCGCGCAACGCTATTGGCGGCGCAGCCACATACATTTCATTATCAGCTTCTTATTTCTGCAAAGACATCCGTTTGGTGTCGGTTGTGGGAGATGATTTCCCCGAATCAGAGCTGTCTCACCTCAGCAGCCGGGGCGTTGATCTGGCGGGGCTGCAAGTGAAAGAAGGCGAAAAATCTTTCTTCTGGGCAGGTCGCTACCACGGAAATATGAACGATCGCGATACGTTGGACACCCAACTCAACGTATTGGCCGATTTTGACCCCGTGCTGCCCGATCACTTTCGGCAGTCGCCTTTTGTGATGCTGGGCAATCTAACCCCGGCAGTACAAATGCGCGTACTCGATCAAATGGAAGAACGCCCGCGCTTAGTTACTCTGGATACCATGAATTTTTGGATGAACACCGCCATGGACAGCCTCCGCGAGGTACTCCGCCGTGTGGATGTGCTCACCATCAACGATGAGGAGGCGCGCCAACTCTCCGGCGAACATTCATTGGTGAAAGCCGCCAAAATCATCCACCAGATGGGACCGCGTTATTTGGTCATCAAAAAAGGAGAACACGGCGCCCTGTTGTTTGAAGGCGACAGCCTGTTTTTTGCACCGGCGCTGCCCCTCAGCGAAGTAGTGGACCCCACCGGTGCAGGCGATACTTTTGCCGGCGGATTCATGGGCTACCTGGCGCAAACGGGCGATGTCTCGTTTGAAAACATGAAACGCGCCGTCATTTATGGCTCGGCAATGGCTTCTTTTTGCGTGGAAAAATTCAGCATTGAACGGCTTAAACACCTCACGCACACAGAAATACGAGAACGCATCGGACAATTCGTCCGCTTGGTGGATTTTGATGCGCAACTTGACTGAAAAGCGATTTTCCTCATCCAGTCAACCTGATCTTTTTTCCACTAATAATGTTTCAATCTCGCCTTCGTTGTTTGGTCATCCAACGGCGTTGAGCGATATTTGCCCGATTTTTTAAGCAAAGTGACAATCTCCAAACCATGAGCGATTTTTCTTTCATATCCAATGCCCATCCGGCGTTCATTGATTCCCTATACCAACAGTATCAACAGGACCCCGAAGTGGTAGAAGCCTCTTGGCAACTCTTCTTCAAGGGCTTTGATTTTGGCGCCAACGGCAACGGCGCTGCTGCGGTTGATGCAGAGCATATTCAGAACGAATTGCGGGTGCTGTCTCTCATCTTCGCCTATCGCAACAGAGGCCACCTGGAATCTACCACCAACCCGCTGAAACCCCGCGTCAACCGGCAGCCTTACTTGGCCATCACAGACTTCGGATTGACTGAAAATCAATTGAATACGCCATTTAGAGCCGGTGCAGAAATAGGTTTGCCCAATGCCACGCTCGGCCAGATTGTGGCGCATCTTCGCAAAGTATATTGCAGCAATATCGGCTTCGAATTTCACAGCATTCAGGGCCGTGAAAAACGCCGCTGGCTCCGCGATTACATTGAAAAAAGCGCTCCCGAAAGACAGTTCGACATCCCATTGGAAAAAAAGCGCCGCATACTCGAAAAACTCAACGGCGCCGTGGTGTTCGAGCAGTTTCTGCACACCAAGTTTCTGGGGCAGAAGCGATTCTCGCTCGAAGGCGGCGAAACGGCCATTGTCTCATTAGATGCCATCATCAACAAAGCCACCGAGAGCAAAGTAGAAGAGGTTGTCATTGGTATGGCGCATCGGGGCCGCCTCAATGTGCTGGCCAATATCATGGGCAAAACCTACAAGCAAATCTTCACCGAGTTTGAAGGTTCCAATTACAAAGAACTCAGTTTCGGTGACGGCGACGTGAAGTACCACCTCGGTTTTTCCTCGCAGGTCGGCAATCTGGAAGGCAAGACCGTACACCTCAAATTAGTCCCCAACCCCTCCCACCTCGAATCGGTCAACCCCGTCGTGGAAGGATTCGCCCGCGCCAAAGCCGACATCCTCTACAACAGCGAATACGACCGCATTTTGCCTATTCTCGTTCACGGCGACGCATCCGCTGCGGGGCAGGGCATCGTATATGAAACCATTCAGATGAGCAAGCTCAAGGGGTATCTCACGGGCGGCACCATCCACTTGGTCATCAACAATCAGGTTGGATTTACGACCGACTGGGACGACGCCCGCAGTTCTACCTACTGCACAGGTGTAGCCTCGGTAGTACATGCACCGGTGTTCCATGTCAATGGCGACGACCCCGAAGCAGTGCTTTTTGTGTCGGAAATGGCGGTGGCCTATCGTCAGGAATTCAACGAAGACGTATTTATAGACATGGTGTGCTACCGGAAACACGGCCACAACGAAGGCGACGATCCGGAATTTACACAACCTGCACTGTACGAGTTGATTAAAAACCACGCCAACCCCCGCGAAATGTATTCCAGTACGCTGGTGCAGCGCGGAGACGTGGAAGAGCAACTCGCTGTGGAAATGGAGAAGAGCTTCTGGAATGCGCTTCAGGAAGACCTCGAACAAAACCGCCAAAATCCGCTCCCTTACACCTATCAGGAGCCGGAAGAGGCTTGGCGCAAACTCAAAAAAATCACCGGGCCGGAAGATTTTGTCTCCTCGCCCGCTACCGGCATTGATCGCCAACGCATTGAACACATTGTCAATCACTTGCAAAGCATTCCATCCGGTTTCGAACCGCTGACAAAGGTAAACCGCCTGCTTAAAGGCAAGCAAAAGATAGTGGACGCAGGCATCGCCGATTGGGCTTTGGGCGAATTGCTGGCTTATGGCTCTATCCTAATGGAGGGCAAAGACGTGCGCATGAGCGGTCAGGATGTGAAACGGGGCACATTTTCGCATCGCCACGCCATCATGCGCGACGTGAAAAACAATGCCGAACTGAATCGCTTAGACGGACTGGCACAAGAGCAGGGCAAATTCCGCATTTTCAACTCGCTGCTCTCCGAATTTGCGGTTCTCGGCTTCGAATACGGCTATTCATTGGCTACGCCCGATTCGCTGGTATTGTGGGAGGCACAGTTCGGCGATTTCTACAATGGAGCACAAACCATTGTGGATCAATACATCATGTCGGCAGAAAGCAAATGGCAACGCATGAGCGGCCTCGTGATGCTGCTGCCGCATGGCTACGAAGGCCAGGGGCCGGAGCACTCCAGCGCCCGTCTCGAACGTTTCCTGCAAAACTGCGCAGAATACAATTGTACCGTAGCCAATGTGACCACGCCGGCCAACTTCTTCCACCTGCTGCGCCGGCAATTGGAGCGCCCCTTCCGCAAGCCGCTCATCGTGATGTCGCCCAAAAGCCTGCTGCGCCACCCGGAGTGCATATCGCCTTTCTCTGATTTTGAAACCGGCAAATCCTTTCAGGAAGTAATGGACGACCCCGCCGTGACCAACAAGGCACAGGGCAAGAAAATTCGCCGCGTGCTGCTTTGCACGGGCAAGATATATTACGATTTACTGGAACAACAACGCACCGGAGGCCACAAAGACGTAGCCATTGTGCGCATCGAGCAATTGTACCCGTTCCCGGCAAAGCAGTTAGCCGATATATTGTCCAAATACAGCGCTGCCGAGTTGGTTTGGGTACAGGAAGAACCGCTCAACATGGGCGCCTGGACGCACATCAGCCAGTGCCTGGCCGGCCAATCGCTGCGCCCGCTGGGCCGTCGTCCGAGCGCATCTACTGCTACCGGATTCAAGAAAATGCACGATGAGCAGCAGGCCGCCTTGGTAGCCGCTGCGCTGGCGTAATCGGATGAATGTTAATGCGTCGGAAGGGGATTGAAGCTCTTCCGACGCCCTTAACTGTGCTGAACAATTTTGCAGCAGGCGCCGTTTTTGTTTCATAATGTGCACCACCTTGAACACCCATCAACTACGCTTTTCCATTGCTGCTCTGCTGGAACAAACAGAAGTTGCAGCGCTAATGCAAAGCATACTCAAGCCCCTTCAAAAATTATTTGTATTTCCCGGTCCCTGTGTACCCGCCTTTGAAGCAGATGGTTCGCCTTCTTCAGAAGAAGAGCTGATTGCCTGCCTGCTTGAAGCAAGAGAGAATGTCCGTTCCGGAAATGAAATTCCGTCGGCAGAGTTAAAAACAGAACCGCTTGCCGAATGAACGGCCCACTGCCTTACGATGTAGTATTTTCTGCACATGCGGGCAAAGAGCAGCAGGTTTTCAAAAGGTATTGGAAGTATAACGCGCCCATTGAGGCCATCACCAAACGCCTTGTTCGATACCCCATTTTTTTTATGATTAGCTATAGCCCCTGTACTCTGCTGATTTTCTCATGCTTATGGTCCATATTGAATGTTGCTACTGCACAGGAACTATCCACGCCTGTCTTCGACCACTATACCAGTTCCGACGGCCTTTCAAGTAACCAAGTTCACGCTACACTTCGAGACAAACAAGGCTTCCTATGGGTCGCCACCGACAATGGCCTGAACCGCTTCGACGGCTATTCCTTCAAAACTTACCTGCAAATCCCCGGCGACAGTACATCCATTGGCAACAACGTCGTCTATGCACTGGCGGAAGACGCTAAAGGCTACCTTTGGGTGGGGACTGGCAACGGGTTGTATCGCTACGACCCGTTGACCGATCGGTTTTCCGGTTCATTTTTGCCCAAAACCATTGACACTTCCGGCTTTGACGTAAAACAAATGTATATGGATTCAGAGGAATGCCTTTGGATGGGGGCTTCCTCGCCGGTGGGATTGTTCCGATACGACACCAGGAACGGGCAGTTTGACCGTTTTGTGAATGATGCGGCGCAAAAATTTGGGGGAGGCAATCTTATCAATGATATTTGGAAAGACAACAATGGCATGATTTGGGCGGGAACCGGCAATGGTCTTTTTACCTTCAACCTGGCTACCCGCAAGTTTAATAACGTTCTTCAATCTTCACTTGAAAAAGATAAGCAGCGCAATTTTATCATCACTTCCGTATTCCAGGATCAATATAGGGCGCATTGGCTTTGGCTAACAACCTGGGGCGATGGGCTTTGGCAATATGACAAAGTCACGGGGAAAAGCGAACAGTTTTTACCGGAACCAGGACGCTCGTACAATGGCATTCATAATGTATTGCATGATTTAATACAGCCTGATTCCAATTACCTGTGGCTGGGCAGCGGAAAATTGATGTATTTTGATATCAGTAGGCAGCAATTCTACGATTATGCACAGCCCCTTGAAACCGGGAACATTCATAAATTTCAACCTGATGCTGAAGGCAATATTTGGTTGGCTGGACCGATTGGATTTGCACGGCTCTCTTCCCTTCGACAACAATTCGGTTTAAAAAAAATGCCCGAGCCATTGGCCGTGCGGGCTATCCTGAAAGACACGCTTTCCGGAAAAATCTACTTTGGAACGGTTTATCACAATCGCTCTTTAGTCATTTATGATGAAATTACAGGCAACTGGAAAACCCAACCATTGCCATTGCTCGATAAATGGCACACGGGACCTGTTAAACTGCTGAAAGACCGCCGGGGAATGCTTTGGCTACTCACGGGCAAAGGCTTATTTCGCTATGACTTGCTGAAAAATCAAATAAAAAGGGAAGAAGTACTCCTTAAAAACGGGGAAAGTTCAACCCAGCATCTTTGCGCACAGGCAGAGGAAGACGCAGCGGGCAATATTTATTTTCGGTTCGACAACGGATGTGTCGTCAAATATTTAATAGCAAACGACTCGCTTTTTCTTTCCGGATATCGGGGGGATGCGCTTGGAAAAACAAAGAATGGCCACATCTTGCTGGCTTCAAAAAAAGGAATCATACAACTGCCCCCGACAGGCGGCACCGGACTGTTTATTGCGTTTCCAGGCATGGCAGAGGTATCGCCCAGCGCTATTGCAACAGATTTAACGGGGCAATACTGGATAGGCACACAAACCAGCGGAATTTTCATTTTGAAACCCGGTGAGGCCGGCGTTCATACCTTTCGCAAACTGGATATGGAAGACGGGCTGCCCTCTACCTGGGTGCATCAGCTCGCCTGCGACCCCGACGGAAGTATATGGGCCTGCACCCGTCAGGGCTTAGTGAAAATTGAACCGAAAAACTTAAGCCTGACCGTTTTTTTACAAAGTGACGGTCTGGTTTCGGACGAGTTTTTTACCGAACTTGTATTCCTGCCTTCCGGCGAAGCATTTATTGCGCATGGTGCATCGCCCCTTTACCACCATTTCGATTTCCGGAAAGTTCGCCTGCCGGATTTAGACAGGCTGCCCTTTCATTTTCACACGTTCCGAATTCAGGGCAAAGCCGTTGTTTTTGAAAAAGACATCAATCACTTGCCTGTCATTGCCTTGAATTATTCAGACAATGCTTTCTCCGTCGAGTTTGCTGCCCTAACGATGGATGGACAAAAAAGTATTCGCTACGCCTATCGCCTTGCCGGTTTGGAAACGCACTGGACCGATGCCGGCAACTACCGCTACGCAGCCTACGCCAATCTCCCCCCCGGCAACTACCGACTCGAAGTGCGCATGAGTAACAGGAAAGGATTTTGGTCCAAAAATATCCATGCGCTGAATGTGACCGTAACGCCTGCCTGGTGGCAGCGGACATGGGTGCGCGTATTGACAGGGTTGCTTTTTGTGGGGCTGGTTTCATTCGCCATCGCCCGTGCTTCCAGCGTGCGCCTGCGTCGCCACATCGCACTGCTGGAACGCCAGCGTGAGTTGGAAAGTATCCGCCGCCGCATTGCACAAGACATCCACGACGAAGCCGGCGCCGGGCTGACCAAAATCGGGCTGACGGCGCAGGTAGCTGCACACCTCCCGCCTTCCGAAATCCCGGAATTGAAGCGCCGGCTCGAAGCCATTTTCGCGGAAACCCGCACCGTAAGCGCCCGTCTGAGCGAAGTGCTGTTTGCCGTCAACCCCCGCTACGACCGCTTTGAGGCGATACAGGCCTGGCTGCGAGAATGGTGCGGGCACTTTTTGGAAGATACAGGAATGGCAGTTGAATTTGATTTACCGAAGAGCCGATTCGACCCTGTTTTATCGCCGGAAGTCAAGCGTAACCTGTTGCTCATACTGAAAGAGTCGCTGAACAATGCGGTGAAATATGCCGGTTCGGCGCAGGTGATCATCACATTGTCGTTGGATGAAAGCGGCCGGAATTACCTGCTGCGGGTGCAGGATTTCGGGCGCGGGTTTCAGTTCGATGAAGTGACTGCTTTCTCCAACGGTATTGCGGGGATGAGGAACCGGGCGGAGGAAATCGGCGGAACGTTGAGTATTCGTTCAGGTGCCGGGCAAGGCACAACTGTGGAAGTGAAAGGACCACTTCAGCGATGATAATAAGTAACGTGCCGGCAACGCCTTTTCCTGACATTGGTTGAGCATTGTGCTCGGCAATTCACCCTTTTGTGCGATGACGGCATTTGTTGAACAATTCTTACTTTGCAGTAAATCAGCAATATGGAAGCAAAGCCGGGAACATCCCTACCCTCTCTCATTCGCGTCGCCATCGTGGAAGACGACGCCGAAACCCGCAATCTGACAGCAAACCTGCTCGGCTTGTATCCAGGCATCGAGTGCATCGGCACCTTTGAGCGGGCAGAACATTTTGCCGAAGTGATTGCCGCGATCAAACCCCATGCGGTTCTGATGGACATCGGATTGCCGGGGAAATCGGGCATCCAGGCCGTGAAAGAATTGAAAGAAAAGCACCGCGACACAGAGTTCATCATGTTTACCATCAATGAAGATGCCGAGCAAATTGTGGAAGCGCTTGCCTGGGGCGCAACGGGTTATCTTCTGAAAAATACCCGCCCGGAAAAAATCGTGGAAGCCATCCGGGATGTGGTAGGCGGCGGCGGCAACCTTACTACCTCTGTCACTCGTGCGCTCATCGAAGTACTGCAAGCCAACCGTGGCAACCGCCAATTGTTGGAAAAACTAACTGCCCGTGAACGGGAAATCCTGCTGCTGCTCAAAGATGGCTACTCCCGTAAGGAAATCGCCAAGAAATTATTTCTCGCCGAAGACACAGTGCGATCGCACATCCGGAATATTTATGAAAAATTCGAGGTGCACAACCGGGCACAGGCACTGAAGTTGGTGTTCGGCAGTTAAAAAAATGGCACTTTAGTGCGATTGCCGGAGCAAGTCATTCTGGAGAACTTTGCAGAAGTATCACTGCAATCACCTATCCTGTTCATCACTTCTTTCAACTTCAAACCTATGAAAAATTCATTCGCACTCCTCCTTGGAGGCCTGTTGTTCTGCACCTTTGCCGCTGCACAAACTGCCGACCATGATGCCATAAAAAAACTCTGCTACGAGGAAAGCATGGCTTTCCACGCCCTTGACTTTGAAAAATGGGCATCTTTCCACACCCAAAGCGCCGATGAACAATTGGCCTGGAACAACCCCGACGGCAGCTTTGGCTTCGATTCAGGCTGGGACAAAATCGGCACAGGCATGAAAGACTGGTTCAAAACCGCCGAAAAAGAAGTTATCAAACTGAGCAACAGCAACTTCATCATCGTCATACATGGCGACATGGCTTTCGCCGCTTACGATTCAGAAGCCCTGAACTCCCAGAACAAGACCATGAAGATGCGAGAATACCGCACCCTGTTGCGCGTCGGCGGGCAATGGAAAATACTGGCGGTGCAGGCTTTTGTCAATCATCTTTCCGGGAAGTAGCCGGCCGCCCTTGCTTGCCGAATCAGGTTCAAAATCCCTTTCCTGCTTAAATCAACTCACTTAATTTCCCTATTCATGAAACGCCAGCTTTGTTTTCTGTGTGTGATTTTTTTCTTCCGCATTTTCTCCCTGAACGCCCAATGCCCGCCGGGTGACATCACCTTTTTGTCTCAACAGGAAATCAATGATTTTGCAGCTACGTATCCGGGTTGTACAGTTATCAGTGGCAACCTGACCATCAGCGGGCCAGATGTCAATAACGTCAACGGAATCGGGATGCTGACTTCAGTGGCCGGGGATTATGTATTCGAGAATAACCCTGTCCTGACAAACATTGCAGGCTTTTACACACCTTTTACGATCGGTGGCAACCTGCGCATCGAAAACAACGATGCGCTGACCGGTACCTCCAATTTCTCCAATTTCCTGACTTCTATTGGCGGAGAACTGCGGGTCATTGGTAACGATGCCCTGCCATTTTTACCTGGCTTTGGTACGACGACTTCTATTGGAGGCATTCATCTTGAAAACAACCCGGCGTTGACCGACTTTGGTCCTTTTGGAGACCTCGCTTTTGCCGGGAATGTCAGCGTTACCAACAATGATGCACTGGCCGGGCTGAACGGGTTATTTGGGACAACGGCTGTTGGAGGCAACCTGGTGGTTAGTGAAAATAATTCATTAAATACCCTGTTTGGGCTTAATTCGGTGACTTCGACAGGCGGGGATTTCAACCTTTCCGGAAATGCCGCTTTGCCGAATCTTTTTGGGCTTGGCGCACTCACTACTGTTGGAGGCAATTGCATCATTCAGGCCAACGACCTCCTCACCAGCTTTTCCGGAATAGGCGCATTGAACACAATAGGTGGTGTTTTTGATGTTCAATACAACAATGGCTTGCTTAATTTTTGGGGTTTAAATTCGCTGACCACTCACGCCGGAGAGTTTCGCATTGCCAACAACCCCGCGCTCATTGGTATGGCGGGACTGGAAAATTTAACCTCGATTGGAACGCTTCGGATTGAAAACAACGACAACATCACCGATCTCAACGGACTGGATGGGGTCACTTCTATTGGCGAATTTCATATTGAAGGGAACCAGACTCTGAGTAGCTTATCCGGCCCTTTTTTCCTTACAACCGTAACCATTCTGCGCATTTACAGCAATCCCGGTCTAACTACCCTGAACGGGCTGAGTAGCGTCACAAGCATTGGCACGTTACACATTTTCGACAATGCAGGCATCACCAATCTATTCGGTTTGAACGGACTTTCTTCCTTAACCAATTTGACTTTAGAGCGCAACCCCGTGCTGAATAACCTGAACGGAATGCCCAATCTCACGTCCATTCCGGGCAATTTTTACATTACGGATAACATTGCCCTACCCAACCTAAACGGCTTGTTCGGCATCACCTCCGTAGGAAATATGCTGCTTGGCAACAACGACGCCATGTTCTTTCCGACAGGTCTTACCAACCTCACTGCTATCACCGGGGATCTCTGGGTTCAGAACAATGCTGTGCTTTCCAGCTTGACTGGTTTGAATCAGGTTTCTTCCATCGGAGGGGAGCTGCGGGTGGAAAACAATCCCGCGATGGCCAGCCTGCAGGGATTGGAAGGTACTGGTGCCATTGGGGGCAGTATCTTCATTTTCAACAACAACAGCCTGAACAGCCTTGCCGCTTTAATCAATCTTTCAGCCATTGGCGGAGTCATCACGATCAATCAAAACAACACGTTGGCCTCGCTTAGCGGCCTGGATAACATTGCCTACACTTCCATTAACAACCTGACGGTACAATCCTGCCCAATGCTTTCCTATTGCCACGTGCAAAGCGTTTGCGATTACCTCAATAATGGTGGCGGTGCGAGCATCGCCAATAATGCAACAGGATGCTATGACCAGGGAGAAGTGGTGGCGGCTTGTACCTGCCCGCCGGGCAACCTGATCTTCACTTCACAGGCGCAAATTGATGCTTTCGCAGCGAGTTACCCAAACTGTACCACGCTGCCTGGCTACCTGCTCATCAACGGAGCCGATATTACGAACGTAAACGGATTGAGCGGCCTGACGGCCATCAACGGCTTTCTTTCTTTTTTAGATTGCCCTGTTTTGACTAACCTGAATGGATTAAGCGGACTTTTGTCCATTAACGGCTATCTTTCTGTCATCAATTGTGACCTGTTAACTAGTTTGAACGGCCTGGAAAATATCGCTTACAGCTCCATCAACCATTTGTACCTCAATAGCTCGGCAGTGCTTTCTACCTGTGAGATATCCAATATTTGTACGTATGTTTTCCTTAACCTGCCATCCAGCATTTCTGGTAATGCGACAGGGTGCAGCTCGAGTGGGCAGATACAGGCTGCCTGTCCGGTTATTTGCCCACCCCCCGGGAATGTTTTTTTAGAATTCCAATATGAAGCGGATGCTTTTCCGGTAAACTACCCCGGCTGTACAACGATTGACGGCAGCTTAACAATTTATGGAGGAAATATAATGCATCTCGACGGGCTGGGTCAGCTAACGACCATTACCGGGTCTATGTCCATTCAGAATACTACTTTCTTAAACAACATCAATGGATTGCAAAATATCCACTCGGTTGGAGGCTCACTTTGGGTGAAAGACAATCAATCCTTGAGCAGCTTATCTGGATTGGGCGGAATAACCACACTGGGCGGAGAACTTATTATTGCAGGCAATACCGCCTTTTTCACTACTCTCAGCGGGTTAAACCCGTTATTGAATGCGGTTGGTGGCAATTTACATATTGAAAACAATGCCGGTTTAACAAGCCTGACAGGCCTGGGAAACATTGCCAGTGTTGGAGGTGATTTGCGCATTTCTCTAAACCCGGGGTTAACTAATCTTAGCGGCTTGGGGGGGATCACGTCCATTGGCGGAAGCCTGAACATAGATGGAGCGGGCCTGACCAGCCTGAATGGGTTAAGCCCAATGCTTACTTCAATCCCGGGGAGCCTTTCTATAGGTTTTTCCTCTTTTGGCAGCACTGCTTTAACAACCCTTAATGGATTGGGGAATATTACTTCTATTGGAGGGGCGCTGAGTATTACAGGAAACCCTTTAAGCAATCTTAATGGCTTAAGCCCCCTGCTTACTTCTATCCCCTTAGGCATTGGGATTGCTTTAAATCCCAACTTAACCAGTTTAACCGGGCTAAACCATATTGCCTCAGCCGGAAGTTTGGAGTTTTTCTATAATAACGGATTGGTCAGTTTGAGTGGCTTAAGTCCACTCCTTTCCTATATTCCGGGCAGTGTTACGATTAGTGGAAATGCCAGTTTGGTTAACCTGAGCGGATTAGAGTATTTGACGGAGATCGGAGGGGGCGTGGGGATTTACAGCAATGACATTTTGGAAAACCTGGAAGGGTTGAATAATCTTCACTCGATTGCAGGAACATTGGTTACAGGAGGCAATGGAGCTTTAATAAACCTGGGAGGATTGGATAATTTGGCGGAGATTGGAGGGGGAATGCAGATTGACGTTCCCAGCTTGATTGGCCTGGAAAGCCTCACGCACCTCGGAGATGCGAACTTTTTCCAATATAGCATTCTGCTTGCTTCCCCGGCATTAACGAGCTTAGCCGGTTTGGATAACTTAACTACTATTGACGGGTCTGTTTCTATAACGTATTCTCCTTTTCTTACAAACTTAGGGGCGTTATCTAATGTTTCGTCTTTTGGAGGAAACATACTGGAAGTCTCTAACAATGCTACTTTATCAAATTTACAAGGCCTGGATAATTTTAATTTGTCTAACCTTGGCGTATTTAGGGCGTACAATTCTCCAAACCTGTCTTTATGCCACGTCCCAAGTGTTTGCGCTTACCTTGAGAATGGGGGCTATGCCGAAATTTTTAACAATGCTCCCGATTGTAACTCCGTTGCTGAAGTACAAACCGAATGCCAGGCATTACTCCCCCTCGAACTCCTTGACTTCGAGGTATTTGTCGAAAGCGAATCCAATCGTCTCGACTGGCGCAGCGCCTCTGAGACCAAGTTCTCTCACTTTGAAATAGAGCGCAGCGCTGACGGCGCCACCTGGGCGAAAATCGGCAGTGTGCCGGGCCTTGGCAACACAACAGCGGAGCAGTTCTACCAATTCACAGACAAACAGCCCTTGCCGCTCGGCTACTACCGGCTGCGCATGGTGGACCTTGACGGCAGTGCGGCGTTTTCGAAAATTGTATCCGCCGACAGGCAAAAGCAGGCGAGCAAGCTGCGCATTTCCCCCAATCCATTTTCTGATCAACTGTTTATCAACCTCTACGCCCAAGAAGCTGCAAGTGCATTTGTTTCCCTCACAGATGTAGCCGGGAAGGTAATCTGGCAAATGCAGATAGCCGTAACCGAAGGTAGTAACCGGCTCCATTTCGATTTGCCCGAAATCCCGCAAGGAATTTACATGTTGCAGATGAAAATGCCCGGACTTCAGATCGCGGAACGGGTGGCGAGGATGTGAGTATAGCTGCGCCCGCTGGGCCGTCGTCCGAGCGCATCTACCGCTACCGGCTTCAAGAAAATGCACGATGAGCAGCAGGCCGCATTGGTAGCCGCTGCGCTGGGGAATAAACTATCCAATTGATTGTCTCAACAAAGCCCAAATAGCTGTTTTACAGTTGTTTGGGCTTTTTTATATATGAGAAGTGGCGTTTGTTTTTTGCCAAAAAAAAGCCCCCGGAGAACATCCGGAGGCTTATGTGCCGAAGGCGGGGGTCGAACCCGCACTCCCTTGCGGGAACACGCCCCTGAAACGTGCGCGTCTGCCAGTTTCGCCACTTCGGCGGCAGATTGTCTTAATGAAGGAGTGACCTGATGTCATCCCTTCACTAAATATACTAATTGAATCGTACCGAAGGTGGGACTCGAACCCACACACCATTGGTACACGATTTTGAGTCGTGCGCGTCTACCATTCCGCCACTTCGGCAACTTATCAGGGTAATGCCCTTCTTTTAGAGCGACGCAAATTTAGAGAGATTTTCTTTGATGCGCAATAGGTAGCGTTTTTTTAAATAATAATCTTTTGCCGCAGGAAGTGGTGACGCATCGTCCGGGTTTTGGTCAAATTGTTGAAAAACAGGCAGTACGCTGTCCCAAAGTTGCTGTTCCAGCCCTGCGACCGCCTGTTGAGTTTCCTGCATTTTTTTTTCATCAAAGTCAAAATCGAGTTCCATAATGGCCTCGTTGATGTCCATCATGTCGGCCAGAAAATCGTTGGGCAGTTGATTTTGGCCCTCGTCGGCCCAGTGGCCTTTGAGTTCGAGTATGTACCGAACGCGCTTGTCAAAGTCGGCGAGGGTGTGGTATGCCTGGTTGTTGATGGTGGAAAGTTCAAGTATTTCGGTTTGCTTCTCCTCTGATTCCAAGGTGTAAAAGTCGGGGTGATATTTTTTGCTGTTGGCATAAAAAGCTTTCCGGAGAGCTTCTTCATCCAATTGAAAACTGAGGGGGAGCCTGAAAAACTCAAAATAATTCATACGCCGATGTTTTTCCCCAAAACCCATGCCGGGCCGTTTGGTTCAAGCGTCCGCTCAGACATTTTTTTCCATCGCCTCAAAAAAAACAAGCGGGTCTTGCCTTTCAGCAAAAACCCGCCTGTTTTCTGCTACTTTACGCAGCTCTATATATGCGCCTCGCAATTTGAGGCTTGAGGCTTACAGGCCATGCCCATGCTCTTACGGCAGATACAACTCAAACTCCACCCTTCGATTCACCCTGCGGCCCGATTCCGTTTTGTTGTCGGCAATCGGCTTGGCAGCCCCGAATCCGGCATGGCTCAGCCGCCGCGAATCAATGTCTTTGCTGATCAGATATTGGTAACAAGCCTGGGCACGTTCCTCCGAAAGCCTCTGGTTGTTGTCCGCCATGCCCACGTTATCGGTGTGCCCACTGATGCGCAAATGGTACGAGGGGTATTCGCGCAGCACCATCACCACCTGATCCAGAATGGGATATGACTCTTTTTTCAACACCGCTTTGGCCGTTTCAAATTGCACGGCGCGCATAGCGGTAGTCAGTACTTTTTTGGTTTCTTCTTTGATTTCCGGGCAACCTCTGTTGGAAGCTGGGCCAACCTCCATCGGGCAGCGGTCATCAGCGTCCATGATGCCGTCGCCGTCTGTATCCGGGCAGCCGGAATAGGGGCCGGGCTTATCCGGGCAGCGGTCGTCTATGTCCGAAACGCCGTCGCCATCGCGGTCGGGGCAACCTTGCAGATGAGCAAGTCCGGCCACATCAGGGCAGCGGTCGTCGGCATCTGGCGTACCGTCATTGTCGCGGTCGGGTATCGGGCAGCCCATATTCGATTCAGGGCCGGCTTCGGTGGGGCACTTGTCTTTATTATCCGTAATGCCGTCTCCATCGGTATCAGGGCATCCTTTGATCTGGCCGGCCGTTTGCGGGCACTCATCTTCAGGGTCTATAAATCCGTCGCCGTCGGAGTCGGGGCAGCCTTGCATTTCGGGCGCACCTTTCAGATCGGGGCAGCGGTCCATTTTATCCGCAATACCGTCGCCGTCTTTATCCGGGCAGCCCTTAGTAGCTTCCGGACCGGGGTCATTGGGACAGGCATCCATGGCATCGGTGATACCATCGCCGTCGGCATCGGCCATTCTGCCTAAGCGGAACAGCACGCCCAAGCCGGCTTGCAGATGGTTGCGTTGATCCAGCGTAGCTATGCGGTATTCGCCTTGCAGGTTCACAAAAGAATTGCTGCCCACGCGGAAATTAACTCCGCCGCCTACCGGAATTTGCAGGTGAACATCGTCCGATTGAGCAGCCATCACACCGGCGCCGGCCGTCAGATAGGGAATGATGGTTTTACCCGGCGCCTTCAGTTGCAACATGGCATCCAAACTTCCGAACGTGCGGTTGTTGATCTCGCCCGGCACATGAGCCAGCCCCACTTTGAGCGGCACCGCTACGTTGAGGCTTTTGCCTAAATTGCGAACATAAGAAAGCTCTAAGCCATTGGTAATCTTCAGATTGTCATCATCGTTTGGAATACCGTAGCCGATGAACAGCACTTTGGCGCCAAAGAGGTTTTTGTGTTCAGGAGTTTCCTGTGTGTAGGCCATACCCGACACCATCACGGCGATCAGGGCTGCCAATAGATAACGTTTCATAAAATAGGAATTAAAACGGTTTTTGAAAAAGTACTCGACAGCATTCGGGCTTCTTGTCGTCTCCCGCTGCCGGGCTTTAGACTTCGCGAAAGGCAAAAGTAACCAACTTTGCACACTGTAAAAGGGGCGCGCATGAAAAAAACAATCAGCACAATGACTTTGGGCGTGCCGGCACTCCGGTTCAATCGGACAGTGCCGTCGGGTGTTTCGGTCGCTCCTCACGTCGCTCCCCTCAGCCCCCTCACGCAATGCTCCCTTCTCTCAGTGAAATGAGCCGTTCACGAAGAAGTAGATATTAAATTTTTACCCGCACTCTCCTTTCCCGCGCATATTTTTATTTTTGCACCCTCATCAAAATATCCTGACCATGAGTTTCAAAAATGCCATTATTTTGCTTTTCGCCGCCTTTGTGGTGGCCTCCTGCTCCAAAGAACAAGTTGTTGAGCAATCGGCCAATGCCGAACAACCGCTCTCCCGCCAGGAAATCAACGCCTTCATCGAGCAAAGCATCCAACACACCAACGATGTATTCCGCTGGGAAAACGCCGACCTCAAGCTCCTCTGGAGCGCCGGCGTGCGCAGCGATTCCGTCTTTGCTTTGGGATACCAACTGCCCGGCGAAGAAGACCTCAAAACCCGCTTCCATCTCATAGACCCGCAAAGTGGCGCCTGGGCCGAGCTTCGCAACCGCCTCGTCCAACTCATCGTGGATGAAACCAACCGGGAGTTCCCCGGTAAAAACTACAAAGCCGACGACCTGCTGGCCTACCAGATGCCGAAAGAATTGCCCATCGTCAGCATCCGAATTTTCAGCAAAAATGCACTCAAAGCCTTGCGCGCCATGCCCGAAGTGCGCTATGTGGAGCCGATGGGATACTCGCCCGAAGAAGTCAACTTCCGCAGCGATGCCGGTTGCGGCGTCAACCCTGCCTCCAGCATCCCCTCCGCCGACTTCCAAACCATCTCTCCCTCCGTCAAAGTGCCCTGGAATTTCAATCTCCACAACATCCAACAGGCCTGGGCGCAATCTACCGGCGCAGGCATCTGGGTAGCGCTGATTGATACCGGCACCTCTCCGAACCAAACGAAATTGCAACAAAACGGCGAATTCAACAGCGGTCAGTCTTCCGGACGCACCATCACCCGCCTCGGCACCTATGTCAGTTCCTGGTGGCCCTGGGCCTCCCCCGACGGCCCCAACGACCAATGCGGCCACGGCACCCAAATGGCCGGCCTCATTGCCGCTCCGCGCGGTTCGGGCGGCGCTTCCGTAGGCGTGGCCTACAATTCCAACCTGTTGGCCATTCGCGCTACCGGCGACGTAATCGTCAACGGTTCCAGCGAGATTACCGGGGTTGCCAATGCCATCACCATCGCCGCCAACAATACGAATGTCAAAATCCTGAGCATGTCCATCGGCGACGTCTTCTGGAGCAACACCGTCGCCGACGCCATATACTACGCCTACTACAGCAAGGGCAAAATGCTCATCTCGGCTGCCGGCACTTCTCTGAGCTGGACCAGTTGGTGGGGCGTTATCTTTCCGGCCAACATGGCTGAAACCGTAGCAGTTACAGGTGTGAAAGAGGGTTATCCGCTTGTGCGCTGCGATGTTTGCCATTCCGGCAGCGAAGTGGACTTCATCATCATGATGCAACGCCGCAACAGCAGCAACACCAGCCTCACATTGGCCATGAGTGGCAATACTCCCTCGTATGTGGGAGGCTCCTCCACCGCCACAGCCATGACGGCAGGTATCGCGGCATTGGTTTGGGCGAAAAACCCGTCTCAAACCCGCACACAGGTACTCAACAAGCTCAAAAACGCCGCCAGCATTTACCCCTCGCGCAACAGCGAGTTCGGATGGGGGCTTATCAATGCACAAACGGCTGTAAGTCAATAAGCTACACAACCTTGTCCGGTGCGGGAACACCATGAATTCCCGCACCGGCTCAAAAATGCCCCGGCAAAAGCGCCACAAATCCCCCGGTTAAGCGTTAGCTCAATATGCAATTGCGTCTCGTTTCTATCCATGCCTTTCTTTTTTGCCTTTCGGTTCTGCTCCTCTCGCAGGCAGTATTCGGTCAGCATTCTTTCACCTTGAATTTTGAATGGACGATGCAGGCGAAATTCATCGCCGCAGACCCCTTGGGGAAATTGTACGTCGTGACGCCTTCCAACGAACTGCGACAATATGCCCCGGACGGCAGCCTCCTTTATAAATATAACAACAATACGCTGGGCGAACTAACCCGCGTGGACGCGACCGATCCTTTTCAGGTAATGCTGTATTATAATGAATATCAAACAGTTGTAATCTTAGACAGAACACTCAACCTCTTATCATCCATTAATTTATGGGAATTCGGCATCCGGCAACCCCTCGCTCCGGCCATGAGCAACGACAACATGCTTTGGGTATATGACCATGCCGACTTCAGGCTCCGAAAATTAGATCGCCACGGGAACCCGCTGCACGACAGCGGCGACCTCAACTCCCTGCTCAACGCCACGCCACGCCCTGCTGAGATAACGGCCAGGCATAACCTCGTTGTACTCAACGACCCCAACATAGGTCTGCTCTTGTTCGACAACTTCGGGCAATACCTCGAAACGCTGCCCTTTCCCGGCTGCTCGCAGGTCCAATTGCCCGAACCCGACCGGATACTGTTTTACTGCAATCGCCGGTGGAAGAGTTACCATATTGAACTTCGCAGGGAAGTGGCCTTCAATTTGCCATCCGATATGTCACCCGAAGCTCAGATCGTCGCAGTCGGAAATTACATTTTTGCACTGCACGGGGATAAAATCCACTGCTGGAGCAGGTAAGGAACGGGGTCCGAATATCCCACACGCTTTTAGGGAACCGTCGGCACTTTCAACATAAAAGCCTCGCCCCGCGCTGTAGTCTTGGCCCCTCTGTTCCCCGAAAATGTGTACTTTTTTTTCGACCTCATTCCTGAAAATTGGTTTTTCCCAAGTATTTTGTTTTTTGAAATTTTATTCCGAAAATTGATAATTATTTTCATACATATTCTTTAATTTAGGTGCAAAATTTCCGGCCGGTATCTCGCCAAAAAGTCTTGACTTCTATCAGGGG